>SDBV01004175.1_pt1 | contig 20919 bp, 18 predicted proteins | sample 2277081 | NCBI WGS metagenome assembly SDBV01 (sample SAMN10402039, study PRJNA504765) | marine sediment metagenome | isolation source: marine sediment core GS10_PC15, 223 cmbsf | place: Arctic Ocean: Southern Knipovich Ridge | collected 2010 | reverse complement strand
GCGGGGGCCGGGTCGGTTGCGAGGGCCGCTTCAGAGGGAAGCTCCGCCGGCGGCCGGGAGCCGTCGGGCTTGGCGGCCGGGTGGGGCTTGCGGAGCATCGTGGGCGAGATCGCCGCCGCCACCTCCCGCGACGTCGCCCGTCGCGTCTCCTCGTGCTCGCGCAACAGCCGAAGCGCCTCCTGCTCCTGCTGCTCACTCAGTTCGATGCTCGATCCGCAGCGAAAGCAGTCGGCCACCATCAGCCACAGCCGGATCGACATCGGCGCGCCGCAGTCCGGACAAGCACACGCCAGCACCTCGCCGTCCAGCCAGACACCCGCCTTGGCCGCCGCCACACCGTCGGCAGATCCCCCGACGGGCACGGCGCCAAGGCCCAATTCCGTGCTGGAGTCGCTCCTGGCAGTCGACATAGGCAATAGTTCGCTTCTCAGTTCCGGCCGCATTCGCTGGTAATGGCGACGCCACTTCAGCGGACGGGTAGCCGGTTCGCGCCTATCTTCTCCGCAATCCCACAGCCCACATTCCAGTTTAGCAAATCTCGGGCACCAGGAGCAAGCAACGAAGGCCTCCCCCCCGAGTGGGTGTCAGGCCCAAGCCAGGGCCCTCTTGCGAAACGGAGCCTCTGGCCCTATTATTACGTATGGGGCTTGCCGGGAGTTGCCATGGTCCAAGAAGGAAAGTCGAACGAGCCCAAACTGCACGAAGAGACGGCGGGCCGGATCGGCTTCGTGCCGTCATGTCCCGGTGCCGACACCTCGGACGCGGAGTGGATTGCCGCGTGCGATCAACGACTCGAAGAACTTGGGAAGCTAGAGGAAGGCTGGAACGGCTACGGGGCCGCGGCGCCGAACGATCTCGCCATTTCTCTCGCCAAGAGCGTACTCCGCCGCCTTGCCGAGACGGGCCTGCCTGCCCCCAGGGTCAGTCCGTCTGCTGAAGAGGGCATCTGCTTGTCTTTCCGAAACGCTAACCTGTATGCCGATATTGAATGCTTCAACTCGGGAGAGATTGTGGCGGCCACCTCGGACGGGCGTGGGCAGCAGAACGTATGGGAGGCTGACTCTGGCCGGCAAGAGATCACGCAAACTGCGCGTCGGATTGGAACCCACCTGAACTTCTGAGACTCCCGACTCCGAACGCTGCCATGGGCGTGTTCCATCCGACTGAAGCGTACCTGATATCTGGTACAGGGAAGTACCGGTGCCTCTTCTCTGTTGGTGGGTTTCCGACAAAACACAGCGTTTTTCGACGATTTGACGCGTCCGGCAACAGAGAAGAGGCACCGGTACTTCCGCTGTGTGGTCGGGTATGCAGATTCCAGATGAACCGAAAACGGTTCGATTCTGCTCCGTGGGCAGGCCGTGGAAACCCGCGGTTCACTGATTCCACAATGTCGCGGTACCCGTCGACTCGCAATAATCACCGGTTGCTAATCACATGGCCAACGACTGCGAACCACTTATCGAACAACTCCAGGCCAACATCCGCCGCGTCGTGCTGGGCAAGGACGAGGTGGTGCGGCTATGTACGGTGGCGCTGTTGGCCGGCGAACACGTCTTGTTGGAAGACGTGCCGGGAGTCGGCAAGACGCTGGTCGGCAAGGCCATCGCCCGAAGTCTTTCCGGTAAGTTCTGCCGAATCCAGTTCACCCCCGACCTGCTGCCGGCCGACGTGACCGGCAGCAGCCTCTACAACAGCCAGACGCAAGAGTTTACCTTCAGTCCCGGCCCGATCTTCGCCAACGTCGTGCTGGCCGACGAGATCAACCGGGCCACGCCCCGCACCCAAAGCGCCCTGCTGGAAGCGATGAGCGAGCGGCAGGTCTCGGCCGACGGCCAGACGCACGCCTTGCCGCCGCCGTTTATGGTCATCGCCACCCAAAACCCGGCCGAGTTCGAAGGCACGTATCCCTTGCCCGAGAGTCAGCTCGACCGCTTTCTGCTGCGGATCTCCGTGGGCTATCCCGAGCGGGAGGTCGAGCTGCAGGTGTTGACCAGTCACCGCGAGGGCGAGCCGGTCGATTCGCTGCGGCCGGCGTTGGACGGCCGGCAGATCGTGATGCTCCAGGAGGCCGTTCGCCGGGTCGAGGTGGAGGATTCGATCAACGCCTACCTGCTGGACGTCGTCGAGGCGACCCGCGCCTGCGAGGACTTGCACGTGGGCACGAGCACCCGGGGCGCGTTGGCCTGGTATCGGGCCGCCCAGGCCGCCGCGCTGGTCGCCGGGCGCCGGTACGTCGTGCCCGACGACGTCAAGCAGTTGGCCGTACCCGTGTTGGCCCATCGCGTGATCACCAAGGGATACCTCCACGGCGGCCAGCGCGAGGCGGTCGAGGCCCTGATCGGACGGCTGGTCGAGGAGGTGCCCGTGCCGGGGTAAGAGGGATAGGATTTCAGATTTGGGATTTCAGATTTCAGATTTGGGATTCTACGTCCGGAATCGTTTTTTCATTTCTGCGTGAGGCGAGACGCTATGAAGTAGAAGCAGGGTCAGCGCGCCGAAAGCCAGCAGAGATAGCGTTGCCGGCTCGGGGACGGTCAACGTCACCAGGTGCGTCGTGTGCCTTCCACCCGCCTCGAATAGGCCCCAGAATTCCAGCGTGAAGGGCGACGTGTCGTCCCCGCGGTAGAACGTCGAAACCTCGACGTCGAGATTCTGCAGGGCTGTCCACGCGGCACAATCTGCAAGGCCTGGTGACCGCCGCCGAGGAGCTGGGCTTCTCCGCCAAGGGAGTGAAAGGGCCGTTTGAAGCCCTGGTCGATGTGCCCTTGCCGGCCATTGCCCATCTGAAAACCGAGGAAGGTCTCGGGCATTTCGTGGTGCTGCATCGGGTGAAGAATGGCAGCGTTGTTGTTGCCGATCCGGCCCGGGGCGTCGAGAAACAGTCTCGCGAAGAGTTCTGCAAGCATTGGACCGGCTACCTGCTGATCGTCGAACCCGACGAAGTCCGAACACTCAAAGCTTCGGCCGACGCGCCGATCGCCCCCTGGCAGCGGTTCCTTCGGCTGCTGGCCTGTCATAAGTCGGTCCGGGCCGAAGAAGGGGAGTCGCGGCTGCTGGGGATCGTGCAGTCGCTGTTCTCCCTGCAAAAGCTGGGCATCAGCATGAGCAGCGCCGGCTTGTTCGTCACGGGCATCGCCGGGATCGTGATCCTCTGGTACGGCGGCCACCGGGTCATCGACGGGGCACTCACGGTCGGCCAGTTATTGTTCTTCTACACGCTGTTGGGATACATGCTCGGGCCGCTGGAGCGGCTGAGCACCGTGAATCGGCAAATCCAAGACGCCCTGGTCGCCATCAACCGCTTGTACGAAATCATGGATCTTGAGGTCGAGCAGCTCGACGACCGGCGGAAAGCGAAACTCGAGCGGGTCGGGGAAATGATCGAGCTGGAAGACGTCTGCCGGACCCCTGGGACTTTCCCACGCGGCGTCGAGAATCGAGGCCAACCCAATCGCAGTCACAAATGGAAACGGGAGGATGAAACCATGCGTAACGAACTGATTATAGACCTGGCCGAGTGTACCGAATTCCGGCAGGCCTTGCGGGCCAAGGCCCCGAGACCAAGGCCCCGAGAATCGTCCATGGAACCGCGGTTCTGCTGGTCGTGCTATTGGCCGCAGTGCTCACTTGGATGGCACTGACCAGAGTGAATCTCGTGGTCCGCGCCACGGGCCGCGTTCGGCCGCTTAGTGGTTCCGAGGATGCCTTCGACGACTTCGGCGAGGAGATCCGTTGTGAGATCGGAGGACGAGTCGTCGAGGTGAACGTTGACGAGGGTGACCAGGTACGCCAAGGAGACGTTCTCCTGCAGTTGAATACCACACGTATCGAAAACCGCATCGCAACCGTGAAGCAGACGATCCAAACGGGTGCAGAGGAATTGGAAAAGCTCCGATTACTCGAGCAACTATTGGCCAGACACTTTGACTCGGCCAAACAGAAGGCCGAGGCGGAGTTGGCCGAGGTTGAGGAGAAATTGGACTCGACCAGGCAGCGACAGGCCGCGGGAATCCGCCTTGCCAAGCTGAAGTTGGCGGAAGCGGAGGACAAAGAATTGCGAACACGCAAGCTGGCGGCCAGCCGGGCCGCCACGCAGCAGCGGCTCGTCGAAGCCGTCACCCGTGCCGCGGAAGCCCGGGAAAGGTTACGCGAAGCCGAACTCCCATTGGACCAGGGAAAACTGGACGTGCTGCGTCGCGCGATCGAGGTCGTCCACCGGGAACATGAAGTGAAAAGGGGTGAATTGGAAATCAAGCGGCGCGCCAAGCTGGGCGAAATTGAAACGGCCAGACTCCAGTTGGCCAACCTGGAATTGGACCGCGAGCAAGCGGTGGTTTACGCACCGACGGACGGTGTCGTCACCATGGTAGAGACCAAGATCGGCGACATCATCGAACCGGGCAAGCTGGGAATCACCATGGCCCGGCAGAAGGGGTTTCAGTTCGAGGTCACCGTGCCGAACGCCGAAATAGCCCACTTGCGGACCGGCCTGCCGTCGCGGATCAAGCTCGACGCCTACGACTACCAGAAGTACGGCACTCTGGCGGGAAACCTCAAGATGCTCGCTCCGGATTCGGAAGTAATGGAGGGTCCCGAGGGAACGCAAGTCGCCGTCTACAAAGTCGAAATCGCATTCTCGCAAAACGAGGTCGGCCGCGGCGAACACCATGGCCGCGTCAAGCTCGGCATGACCGGCCAGGTAGAAATCGTAACCGATAGGGAGAGCATTTTGATGCTCCTGCTGAGAAGGATTCGTCAAAGCATCAGTTTGGGTTGAGGCTGTCACGTACGACTACCGACGCGGACCTGTCTCTTCACGCGTCGGACGGTCTTCAGAAACCGAGGAGGCATTTGGACCTTAGCGTGAGAAGCTCTTCGCGCTGCGTGTCTCGGGTGGATGGATTCCGGCAGTGGTTGCCGGGAACGCCCGGGCCGGGGAGAAGAGCCGAGAAAAAGGAGAAAGCACCATGTCAAAGAAGGACATCATTCGAGCATGGAAGGATGAAGAGTATCGGCGCAGCCTTGGCGACGCCCAGCGGTCGCTGCTGCCGGAGAACCCGGCGGGATTGATCGAGATGACCGGTTTTGCTAAGTGAAAGTTATCATCCCGACGTGCTCCGCGCTTCGTTGGCGACCACGGGATTCTGGGCCATGCTTGGGAGCGAGGACGAACGTGATTGACCGAAACCTCCGTATTCGGGAGGTGTTTAATTGTCAGGAACCAACAACGTAGAGCAAGAATTCCATCCAAAGGAGCGGAACGTGTTCGCGAACAACCGCTGGATGCCGTTGAGTACGTTGATTCTCTTGACGCTTCTCCTCGACGCCGCAGGCCAGCGATCGCAACGCCGAACGCCTTCGCCACGGCCGGCTGGCAAACCCTGCGCGGAAGGGACGAAGCAACTCGAAGTTGACTGTGCCCGGGTCGTTGGGAAGATCCACTCGCTGTTAGGTGTGAATCGCGGTCCGCTCTCCTTCCCGTTGCGGCCGGGTGAAAGGACGATGGACCACGTCGAGAGCTTCCGCAGGCTGGGAATCGATTTCATCCGAACTCACGATTTCTACGGGCCGACGGACTGGCACGTGATGTTTCCCGACTTCGAGGCCGATCCCGAGGATCCCCACAGCTACGACTTTCGGTCCTCCGACGTGCGTATCCGAGCCATTTGCGAGAACGGATTCCGCTGCCTCTATCGGCTGGGCACCAGTTGGAAAGGCCGTCGGAGGCAACCCATCAACGATCCGCCGGGAACCGTTCGAGGTCCGCACGGACAGGTCACCCATCGCGCCGACCGGGACGACTTTCGCAAATGGGCAAAGATCTGCGTCCGGACCGTACGCCACTACACGCAAGGATGGAAGGACGGGTTCGAGTATCCGATCGAGTACTGGGAAATCTGGAACGAACCGGGTTTGGCCGCGCAATTCTGGACGGGAACGCCCCGGCAATACTACCTGCTGTACGAGGAGTCGGTTGCGTCCTGTACGCGCTGTGTGTCGGCCATCCGCCGTTTCGGGGCGATTCGATGATCTCCTTGGTCCGTAGCGTTTGTGACGAGCCACCGCCGGCGATTCGCCAGCTTAATCCGGAGATTCCCCCATGGCTTGCCGGGATCGTCGAGAAGCTGTTGGCCAAGGACCCCGTCGATCGGTTTCAGTCGGCTGCGGAAGTTGCCGCGGTGCTCAGCCAGGGCTCGACCGGTTCGCGCCAGCCGGCAAAAACGCTCGGCTTCGAACGGTCCGCGACGGCGGCGGTCGACGTCGCCGAAGAGGCCCCGAGCCGCCTTGTTACGGCGCGTCGCCAATGGCTTGCGGCGGGGGCGCTGCTCGTGGTGGGCGGACTCATTCTGGCGGAGGCCATCGGGCTGACGTCGCTGAGGGAATTCCTCAGCGAAGAGCCAAACGTTCCCCGACCGCACGACCCGCCCCCGCCGCCGGTTCCCTCTCCGGTTCCGCAGCCGGAAGAGATCTTGGTTTTCGGACCACGGGGAGGCAAGCCACGGGTGTTCCAAACCTTGGCGCAAGCGATCCCCCTCGCCAAACCAGACGACGTGATCGAGATCAGGCAGAATGGCGTGATTCCGGTACATCCTATGCGTCTTGACGGAAGGCCGCTGACGATTCGGGCCGGGCAGGGGTTTCGGCCTGTGCTTACGTCCGACCGCGAGGACAGCCCGTTGATCTCGACCGACTCGCGTCTCGTGCTGGAGGGCCTTGTGTTGCGAATGAAGCCCGCGGCGAACGAACGAGTCGGGGGCGAAACGATGGGACCGGCATGGCGCGATGCACCGCCGGTCGATCTCGGCCTGGCCATTGTTTCTCGCGACGCCCCGCTCTATCTGGCCAATTGCCGAATCGTCCAAACGCCCAGTCAAACGCCCAGTCGAGGGCGAATGGTGGGGATCAGTTGCATCTATCTCGACGGATCGCCGGAGTGCGAGTTGCGGAACTGTCTGTTGTTGAGTCCGCTGCGCAACCTCATCGGCTGGAACTGTCCGCCCGGAGGCAGGCTGACCATCCAGAATGTGGTGGGCAGTTCGCACGGCGTGGTCGAAGCCCTTTTTTCGGAAGGCTCTGCGTCGCTGCATCTGAAGGGAAACACCTTGTTGGCGGGCTCGGGCGTCCGCGTGTGGTTGCCGAGCGAATCGCGCAGCGACGTCCTGACGATTCAATCATCGGAAAACGTCTTCTCGGTCGGAATGTTGCTGACTTGTTCCCCCGTCGATCCCGAAGCGCTGCAATTCGAACCCGCCGCGCACCTGCCGGCAATGATGACCTGGCACGATCGGAGGGATCTGTTTTCCAAACGGACCGGCTTCCTCGAGTTTCGGTCTCGGGCCGCCGGTTCAGAACCACCGGTGCTCGGAAGCCTCAGACAATGGGACGACTATTGGGGAAAACCGGACGCCGGCTCGCGCCAAGCACTCCTCCCCCCGAATCTGTCATACACTCACACGAACATCCCCAAGACGGCTCTCGACGATCCGAAAGACACGGTGCCGGGAGATTTTCGGCTGACGGACGAATGGGCAGACTTCGGGGCCGACCTGGATAGGGTTGGGCCCGGAGAGGCCTACGACCGGTGGCGGAAAACGCCCGACTATCGCGCGTGGACGGAAAAGGTCTCTCCGACGCCGTAGCGCCCGGCCCCGGTCCACAACTGCTTGCGGCAAAACGAGTTACGTCACGCTCCGGGACGTTTCGGGGTTTCTCGTGTAAGAATCGCCGCCCAGGTTTGTACCTGCCTCTAGAGAGGCGGATCCGACGTCGGGTCGCGCCGAATACTTTCACACCGTTTTTAGGAGGAAACGTCATGAACGATCAGAATCAGAAGAACCAGGTTAAGGAACTGTCGAAGGAGGAGATGGAGAATGTGCATGGTGGCTTGTGCATCGGTAACTGGGATTTACAAGGAGCAGTTCCCGTGTCTGTTATAGATGGTAAGTGTACGGATGGAGATGAGAGGCGCGTGTGGTAGTGACGACATCCTCATGGTCGTAACGTAATGCCTCGTTCGCTAGCCGCCGCCCGCGTGCTGCCGGCGGGTCGCCCGCTGGCGGCAGACCGGGCGTGCGTTATGGACAGCCCAATTGCTCTGGCTGTCGGAGGTCCCGCTTGCCGTACGACTTACGTCCTTCAGCCTGCCAGCGGGGCGGACCAAGCCGCTTGATTGGCCCGTGTGAAGCAGATACCGACCTCACGCACCGCCTGCAGCAGAATGGGTTACGTCACGCTCCGGGACGTTTCGGGATTTCTCGTGTAAGAATCGTCGCCCAGGTTTGTACCTGCCTCTAGAGAGGCGCACCCGACGTCGGGTCGCGCTGAATACTTTCACCACCGTTTTTTGGGAGGAAATATCATGAACGATCAGCATGAGAAGAACCGGGTTGAGGAATTGTCGAAGGAGGAGTTGGAGAGTGTGCAAGGTGGAATGACGCAGCTGCCCAGCCACGATCATACACTGCAGGACTGGGCTGGGGCTAAAGGTTATAACTACTGCGGCGGCTGCCATGGCGAATAGGTTATGACTACTAAGTTTGACAACTGCGGCGGCTGCGTAGTAACGAGTTTTGCGGTACCGGCTTGCGCCTGTCACCCTGACCAGGCCGTTTGATTGGCCCGTGTGAAGCGGATGCCGACCTCACGCACCGCCTGTGGCTGGTGGCTGAGCTTGTGAAGCCCCAGGCCCTTGTATTCTGGGGCACCGCTGCGCTTTGCCCCAGCCACCCCCCACTCGATATGTCGACGACCAACGCTGCGGGACCACGCGCTCGGTGCTTGACGACAACTCCTTGGTTCGGTTTGGTCTGCGATGCGTTTCACGCACCCCACGACTTGACAAGGCCGTCTGGCTCGCTGATGATATCATGCGGTGGCCGGACGGCAGCCGCCACCCGGTCCGCCGGCGGAGGGCGGACGTTTGGCGAGCAGGCCTGGGAGATGGAGAACCATGGAAGCAGAACAAATCCTCGGATTCGGCTTGATGCTCATCGGGGCGATTTGCGGCGGCTCGTTCGGCCTGCCCAGCAAGTTCGCCAAGGAAGGGACGCCCTGGGAGGTCCTCTGGGGGCCGTTTTTTCTGATGGTCACGATCTTGATACCCGTGGTCGTGGCCCCGTTGGTCGTCAACGACCTGGGCGACATCTACCGTTCGGTGGGCACGCGGACCATCGTGATGGTGCTGCTGTTCGGCCTGCTCTGGGGTCTGGGGTCGATGACCCTGGGTATGAGTTTCGCCTTCATCGGGCTGTCGCTGGCGTATGCGCTGAACTACGGCGCGCAGATCGCTTGCGGCTTCATGCTGCCCATGCTCTTGTTCGACCGCAGCCAGATTCTCACACCGCACGGGTACGTTTTCCTGGCCGGCGTGGCCGTGTGTCTGGTGGGTGTGGTCGTGTCGGGACGGGCGGGAATCCTAAAGGAGCAAAGCCAGAAGAAGGATTCCGCGGCCGGGACACCCGACGAGTCGCAGACGCCGGGCGGCAAGAAGCCCCGGATGCTCATCGGTCTGATCATCGGCGTGGTGTCGGGCATTCTGTGTGCCTGCTACGCCGTGGCCTCCGCCTACGCCGGTCCGATCGGGGCCGCGGCCGGAAAGAGCAACCCCGCCTGGGCGGCGGCCTGGGCCGTGACGGCGCTGATCCTCTGGGGCGGGGCCGTCTCTTCCTGCCTCTACTGCATCGTGCAACTGACCAGAAACAAGACCTGGGGTGATTTTCTCAAACCCGGCGCAGGGCTCGTGCTACTGCTGGCCGCGTTGATGGCCGTGCTGCACGACGCCGCGATCTTCTTCTTCGGCCTCGGCTGGATCCATCTCGGCGAGCTCGGCGTAGCGGTGGGTTATCCGGTCTTCATGTCGTTTGCGATTATCGTCGGAAACGTCCACGGCTTTCGCTCCGGAGAATGGAAGGGCGCCAGCCGCCAAAGCGTGATCTGGATTGTGGCCGGGATCGGGCTGTTGATTATCGGCGTGTGTATTATCGCCACCGGAAGGTCCATGATGTAAGGCTGATGCCCGCCTAGGTCCAGAGTCAGCGTACGTGCGAGTCGCCTCCCACAAGAGGATCAAAAGGATTTCAAACGGCGGAATTCCAGGACACGCTCAGGTAAGGATCGTTCGAGAAATAAGTGTCCGGGTGGCTGGGGGCTCGCTACGCTCGACCCCAGCCACCCAATCGTTTCATCCGACACTGATTTCTCGAACGATCCTAAACGCAAGAAGGAGTGATCGCATGATTCGCACCAATGGGTTCCTCGTACTGCTGATCGCAGTTTTTTTGGATTCCGCCGCCGTTGCGGATTGGCCGGCCTTTCGTGGACCGACCAACAGTGGCATCGCCGCACCCGGGGAAACGGCTCCCACGACGTGGGGGCCCGGCGAAGGCATCCGGTGGAAAGTCCCGCTGCCCCGGCCCGGCGACGGCAGTCCGATTGTCGTCGGCGGACGCGTCCTGGTGACCGTGGCGGAAGACGCCGAAGGTAAGCAGCGCAGTCTCTACTGCTTCGACGCCGAAAACGGCAAACGGCTTTGGGTCCGCACCGTCGAGCTGGACAAGGTGATGCCGACCCACAAGACGAATCCCTACGGCGGCAGCACGCCCGTCTCCGACGGCCGGCGGGTCGTCGTCTGGCACGCCTCGGCCGGGCTGCACTGCTACGATCTCGACGGCCAGCCACTCTGGTCGTGCGATCTGGGCGAGTTCCGCCACATGTGGGGCTACGGCACATCGCCCATCCTACACCGGGGGCACGTGATCCTTTACACCGGCCCCGGCAAACGCGTCTTCGTCACCGCCGTCGATCTGGAAACCGGCAAGCGCCGCTGGCAAACCGACGAGCCGGTCGACGGCGACGGCGACCGAAACCCGCAAGGGAAATTCATGGGTTCCTGGAGCTCCCCGGTGATGGCCCGCGTCAACGGCGCGGACCAGGTCATTGTGGCCATGCCTACCCGCATCCACGCCTACGATCCCGACACGGGAAAGATCGTATGGACCTGCGACGGGCTGCGCCATGGCCGCGGAGATCTCGCCTATTCGTCGCCCCTGATCGTCGATGGGCTCTGCTTCATGACCGGCGGCTTCCGCGGCCCGTCGATGGCCATTCGCTTAGGCGGCTCGGGCAACGTCACGCAAACCCACCGGCTCTGGCGAATCGAGAACAACCCGCAAAACATCGGTTCCGGTGTGGTCGTCGAGGGCTACGTCTACCGATGCCACGCGGAGCCGGGAACCATCGACTGCGTCGATCCCTCCAGCGGCGGCGTCCGCTGGACCGCGCGCAGCGAGGGCGGGGCGCATTGGGGGTCGATCGTGATGGCCGGCGGCCTGCTCTACGCAACCGGTCAGAACGCCACCACCGTGGTGTTCAAGCCGAATCCCGAGAAGTTCGAGCCGGTAGCCGCCAATCGCTTGGAGGGATCGTGCAACGCCACGCCCGCGGTGTCCGGCGGGCGGATCTTCATTCGCACCATGCAGTATCTCTATTGCATCGGGGAGTGAAGTCGCCGCAACCAAAGGGGATTAGAGACCGAGCTTGTGGGACAGCCGCTTGCGGCTTCGCAATGCCGTGCGAAGCCGCAAGCGGCTACTGCAGGTTTTTCACCACCTTGACCATTAGTAGCACAAAAGGAGGCCCGCCATGAGCGAGACCACGAAAAAAACCACGTCGCGTCGCGAGTTTCTCAAACACACCGGCCGGGTCGCCGCGGCCTCGGCCGTGGTGGCCGGCGCCCTCCCGCACGTCCACGCCGCCGAGAACAACACCATCCAGGTGGCCCTGGTCGGATGCGGCGGCCGGGGTACCGGCGCCGCGAAGAACGCCCTTTCGGTCGACAACGGTCCGATCAAGCTGGTGGCCATGGGCGACGTCTTCGAGGGCCGGCTGAAGGCCAGGTACGCCAGTCTCTCGACGCGGTTCGCCGACAAGATGGACGTGCCCGAGGACCGCAAGTTCATCGGCTTCGACGCCTACAAAAAGGCCATCGATTGCCTCAACCCGGGCGACGTGGTGATCTTCGCCACGCCTCCGGCGTTCCGCTGGGTCCACTTCACCTACGCGATCCAGAAGGGCATCAACGTCTTCATGGAGAAGCCGGTCACCGTCGATGGACCGACCACCCGCAAGATGATCGCCCTGGCCGGCGAGGCCGACCAGAAAAACCTCAAGGTGGGCGTGGGACTGATGGTCCGTCATTGCCGGGGCCGGCAGGAACTCTGCCAGCGGATCCGCGACGGCCAGATCGGCGAGATCATCGCCCTGCGGGGATACCGGATGGGTAGCTGGACGGGCGCCGGCCCCAAGCCGGACGGCATCAGCGAGCTGCTCTACCAGATCCAGAAGTTCCACAGCTTCATTTGGGCCAGCGGCGGCGTGTACAACGACTTCTACATCCACCAGATCGACGAGTGTTCCTGGATCAAAGGCGACTGGCCGGTCAAGGCCCACGCGCTGGGCGGCCGCCACTATCGCGGCAATGCCGTCGACCAGAACCTCGACAGCTACTCGGTCGAATACACCTATCCCGACGGGACCAGCCTGTTCTATTACGGCCGGAACATGCGCGGCTGCGAAGGTGGATTCTCCAGCTACGCCCACGGCACCAAAGGCTCGGCGATCATCTCGACGTCGTCCCACCACCCGGGCAAGGTCCGGATCTACAAAGGACACAACTTCGCCAACGACGACCTTGTCTGGGGACCGCCGAACGAGCCGAATCCCTACCAGTTGGAATGGGACGACCTGATCGACGCCATCCGCCAGGACAAGCCCTACAACGAGGCCGTACGCGGCGCCAAGGCGAGCCTGGTCAGTTCCATGGGCCGCATGTCCGCCCACGTCGGCCGGAGCGTCACCTTCGAGGAGATCCTGAGCCACGAGCACGAGCTGGCCCCCACGGTCGACCAGCTCACCATGGACTCCCCCGCCCCGTTGCAGTTGCAGCCCAACGGCACCTACCCCTGCCCCATGCCGGGAATCAACACGAAACGAGAGTATTGAGGAGCGTTTACCGGATAGGACTTGGGGCCGACGGGATAGAATGGAGATAGAATAGAGTGGGGTGGTTCTGTTGCCCGCAGAGTTGTGTCCCCTTGCGAAGCCGCAAGCGGCTGCTTGACGTGTTCCCTTGGAGTCTTTTGACGTGTTTGAACTTGTTAGCCCCTTCCAACCCGCCGGACACCAGCCCCAGGCGATCGAGGCGCTGTGCGAAGGGGTCCGCGCCGGGCGGAAACACCAGGTGTTGATGGGAGTGACCGGCTCGGGTAAGACGTTCACCATGGCCAACGTGATCCAGGCGGCCCAGCGGCCCGCGCTGGTGATGTCGCACAACAAGACCCTGGCCGCCCAGCTCTATGGCGAATTCAAGGAATTCTTTCCCCACAACGCGGTTCACTACTTCGTCAGCTATTACGATTACTACCAGCCCGAGGCCTACATTCCCCAACGCGACATCTACATCGAAAAAGACGCCTCGATCAACCAGGAGATCGACCGGCTGCGGCTGGCGTCGACCAGCTCGCTGGTCAGCCGCCGCGACGTGATCATCGTGGCCAGCGTGTCGTGCATCTACGGGCTGGGATCGCCGGAGGACTACCGGTCGATGATGGTCGGCCTGGAGGTCGGCCAGGAGGTGGATCGCGACCGCATGCTCAGCAAACTGGTCGACGTGCAGTACGAGCGAAACGACGTCGAGTTCCAGCGGGGTAAGTTCCGCGTGCGGGGCGACTGCGTCGAGGTCTGGCCCAGCTACGAAGAGTACGCCCTGCGGATCGAGTTCTGGGGCGACGAGATCGAGCAGCTTTCCCTGATCGACCCCACCAGCGGCGAGGTGATCCGGCGCGAACAGCAACTGTTCATCTATCCGTCCAAGCACTTCGTGTTGCCCGAAGAACGCATCAAAGCGGCGGTCGGCCAGATCAAGCAGGAGTTGGCCGAGCGGCTCGAACAGTTCAAAGGCCAAGGCAAGCTGCTGGAGGCCCAACGGCTCAGCGCCCGAACGCGATTCGATTTGGAGATGATGCAGGAAGTGGGTTATTGCCCGGGCATCGAGAACTACAGCCAGCCGCTGAGCGGTCGGGAGCCCGGTGCGCCGCCGGATACGCTGTTCAGCTTCTTTCCCGACGACTTCCTGCTGTTCGTCGACGAGTCGCACGTGAGCGTGCCGCAGGTCCGCGGGATGTACTTCGGCGATCATAACCGCAAGGTAACCTTGGTCGAGCACGGGTTCCGGCTGCCCAGCGCGTTGGACAATCGGCCGCTGCGTTTCGAGGAATGGGAGGGCCGCTTTTCGCAGGCGATCTACGTTTCGGCCACGCCCGGCCCGTACGAATTGGAAAAGACCGAGGGCCGGGTCGTCGAACAGGTGATCCGGCCGACCGGCCTGCTGGACCCCAAGATCGAGGTCGCCGCCGCCCGCACGCAGGTGCCGCACCTGTTGGAGGAAATCCGCCGGCGGGCGGCCGTCGGCGAACGCGTGCTGGTGACCACGCTGACCAAGCGGCTGGCCGAGGACCTGGCGGCCTATTTCGGCCAGCAGGACGTCCGCTGCGAGTGGCTGCACAGCGACCTGGACGCCTTCGAGCGGGTGGAGTTGCTGCGGGAGTTGCGGCAGGGACGTTTCGACGTGTTGGTCGGCGTGAACCTGTTGCGCGAGGGGCTCGATCTGCCCGAGGTCTCGCTGGTGGCCATCCTCGACGCCGACAAGGAAGGGTTCCTCCGCAGCGAAACGTCGCTGATGCAGACCATCGGCCGCTCCGCCCGGAACGTCAACGCCAAGGTCCTGCTGTACGCCGACAAGGTGACCAACTCGATGCAACGGGCGATCGAAGAGACCCGGCGGCGGCGGAAGATGCAGCAGCAGTACAACCGGCAGCACGGGATCACGCCGGAGACGATTCGCAAGAGCATTCGCGTCGGCATCGAGGCTGAGGCGGAGGCCCACGCCCAATCCAACGCGGCGGTGGGCCGCACGGACGAGGCCCAATACATTACCGAGGAATACCTGGCCGAGTTGGAAACGGAGATGATGGCGGCCGCCGAGGCCTTGGAATTCGAGCGGGCCGCCGCGCTGCGCGACCGCATCGAGCAGATGCACGAACAACTCGGCAAGCCGGTCGCCGAAGCCGAGGTCCGACACGCCACCCGCTCCGAGCGGGGCAAACGCCGCAAACGCCGCAAGGCCACGGCCCGGGTGCCCAAGCCGAAGAAGCTCTGACCAAAGCCGCTGGCGGCTTCGCAACAACCCACTGCCGCTTGCGGCTTCGCAACAACCCGCTGCCGAGATTGCCGGCCGCGCAGAAAAAAGGGGGAAGCGCACCGTCGCCGGTACCTCCCCCCTTGGCGCTGAACAGTCAACACTCTGAAGCCTTAAACGTGGTCGCGGCCGGATGCCCGGCGCGCGGGCATCGCGCCTACTCGTCGCCACTGCCGGCTGGCGGATCAGCAACCGGCTCGGTGGTGTCCGTGGTGTCGGTCGTGTCGGTCGTGTCCGTGGTGTCCGTGGTGTCCGTCGTGTCCGTGGTGTCCGTGGTGTCCGTGGTGTCCGTGGTATCGGCCGTATCACCGCAACCACAAGCGAACAAGCCTACGGCGATCAACATCAAAAACGCTGCAAAATACTTCATCTAACCACCCTTCCTAGATCTACAGAAAATGGGAAATCTGCCGTCAGGAAACACTCCTACGGTCTGGATATGTTAGATACCGACCACTGGCGGTTTATTCCCAAGAGACTACAATTTCGTGGGAGTCTGGTGGCGTACCGCGGTTTTTGTGCGAAGCCGGGAATAACTTGCCCCGCTGACGGCTCTTAGTAGAGGGTTCGGTATGGCCGATGAGCTTGCCAGGATGGACGTTGCCGAGTTGGTTGAACAGTACCATCGGGTGGTATATCAATACGCGTACCGCCTGAGTGGGTCGGTTCAAGATGCTGAAGACCTGACTCAGCAAGTGTTTTTAATCGCCCAGCAAAAGCTCAGGCAATTGCGCAAAATAGAAAGTGTCCGGAGTTGGCTGTTCACGATCCTGAGAAACTGCTTCCTCAAGACCCGACAGCGACGTCGCCCGATACCGGCCGCCAACCTCCAATTGAATATGGATACGATCCCGGCCGAAGCGCCCCAGCAGGACGACATCGACCGACAGCGGCTCCAGGAAGCGATCAACCAACTTCCTGAAGGATTCCGCGTGGTGCTGGTGATGTTTTATTTCGAGGAGTGTTCCTATCGAGAGATTGCCGAGAAGCTCGACCTGCCCATCGGAACGGTGATGAGCCGTTTGGCCCGGGCCAAGGGGCACCTGCGGTCGAAACTGCCGCCGTTGATTGGAAAAAACGAGCCGAAACCGCCGGCCGGCCGATTGACCACTGAGCACCGGCAGACCACCAAGCCATAATTCCCCGCTTCAGGCAGAGACGCCATGGAAAACCAGCCGATCCGCGACGAACGCATCCTGGAAGCGCTTGAGGCGTGTCGTCCGGGCAGTGACGACGCGGCCGATCCGGCGTTGGCCTATCTGGCGGCGGCCCTGGCGGCCGATCCCGAGTTGGAGGACCTCTACGAACGTCTCCAGCAAGTCGACGCGGCCCTGGCCGACGGCTTTCGCGACGTGCCCGTGCCCGAGGGCGTGCAGCAGCGGATATTGGACCGTCTGGCGGCGGCCAAGGCGGAAGAGGAGCAAGAAGCGGTCGACGCCCAATCGTGTGAGCCGGCCGTGCAAGTTTCTCCGAGGCAAAAACGGTCGCGGCGCCGGACATGGCTCGCCGGGAGCCTGGTGGCGACGGTGGCCGCGGGCCTGCTGATCGCCTTGGGGATGGGGCTGTTTAGTCCGGACGATCCTGACAAGTCGTACGTGTTGGACGAAGCGATTCGCTTCTTTAAGACCGAGACGCCTTCGCCGGGACAGTCGCTAGCCACCAAGCCGCCGCCGAAACAGTATCCGTTGAGTCGGGCGGTCGCGCGGCAACGCGTAACGCAATGGCGGCCGGTTCGGGATTTCCTCGGCTGCCAAGGCGCGGCCTACGACATGTCGTTTGGCGGCGGCGCTGCCACGCTCTACGTCGTGCGCCGAACCGTGGCCGGCAACCTTCCCAATAGACCGCCGCCGAATCCCATGTGTCCGACGGGTGGATACGCCGCTTCGGTCTGGAAAGAAGGTCCGCTGTCGTACGTCCTGGTCGTGAAAGGGAATGCCCGGGCGTATCGGAACTTCCTGCGAAGCGGTGGGCCTCTGGCGTAGCGCGGCGGATATACCCCGCGCGGTGAAGGGCTGAGGATCTCAAGCGATTGTATTGTGGGAGGCGTCTCCGACGGCGATTGTGATCGACAACGGGTCCCATCAGGTCACGGGTTCCATCGCCGTCGGAGACGCCTCCCACAAGAAAACGCATTTCTGCCCCGCGACCGGCATAATCGTCAAAATCGGCCTAATCCCTACGGCCCCTAGAGACCGAATTTCACCATAGGCGTTTGCAACAGACTGTCCTCCGGGGGGGACGTTTAGGACCAAAAAGGAGCAAGTCGCATGAAGAACGTTTCGATCGCAATTTCCATCTTGTTCGTACTGGTGGCCGTGCCGGCCTTGGCACAGGAAAAGCCGGAAGCCCCGGACGTGACGTATCAGGGGAGCATTTCGCCGGGCGAACTGACGCCCACGCCCGAGATGTGGCTCTACGAACGGACCCGAAGCGATCACCTGGACCCCAAACTGGCGGTTCGCCGGAAGGCCGAATTTCGGGCCGCGCAGCGCCAGCAGCGGATTGCGGCCATGAAGTGGTTCGGTTTCTCCAACCTGCGGCCCCACTGCTCCAGCGATCCGTTCCATGGCGATTGGTCGGCCTCGTGGAGGGGGAACAACGCGTTCTATCCGTCCCGCTGGCACGGCGTCGGGGCCCCGTTGGTGGTTGTGCAGCCCGAGTATTACTTCGGCACGCGGGTTCGCTAAACGAATAGTTGACAAGGTGCTAGTGCTTTGCCACGCTTTGTCTTTGGGGTGGCTGGGGTCGAGATGCGAGGGACGAGCATCGAGCCCCCAGACGGAAATCACTGGGGGTTCACCACTCGTTCCTCGTGGTTCAACCCCAGCCACCCAACCCGAACGTTTAGGTGTGACAAAGCACTAGAGCAGGTGCACCATGGAGCTGTTCGGCCGACGATACGATACGGGCCGGCCCGTGCGCCTTGACCTCGCCCACGGCAGAGTCGCCGACGTTACGCCCTGCGCGCCCGACGAGGAAGAGATTCGCCACTGGCCTTGGATCGCCCCCGGGCTGATCGATATTCAACTGAACGGGTACGCGGGACAGGAGTTCAGTTCGCCCGACCTGACGCCCGAAAAGGTGGCGGAAATCACTCGGGCCGTAGACGCCTTCGGGGTCGCTCGCTACTGTCCCACCTTGACCACCGAACGCCTCGAGGTCCTGCAACGGGCCCTGCGGACGATCGTCGCGGCGAGTGATGCGTCGGCGGAGGTTGCGCGTCGGATTGCGGGGATCCACGTAGAAGGGCCGTTCCTGTCGACTGACGACGGCGTCCGCGGCGCCCATCCGCGGCAGTATTGTCGGCGGCCCGACTGGGACGAATTCCAGCGGCTGCAAGAGGCCGCCGGCGGCCGGATCCGGATTTTGACCATGGCGGTCGAATTCGACGAGGCCCCGGCGTTCATCCACCGGGTGGCGGCCGGCGGCGTGGTGGTGGCGATCGGGCACACCGCGGCCAATTCGGCACAGATCCGCGCCGCCGTCGACGCCGGCGCCCGGATGAGCACACACCTGGGAAACGGCTCGCATCCGATGCTCCCGCGGCACTCCAACTACATCTGGGACCAACTGGCCGAAGACCGACTCCTGGCCGGGTTGATCGTCGACGGCCACCACCTGCCGCCGGAGTTGGTCAAGACCTTCGTGCGCGCGAAGACCCCGCAGCGTTGCATCCTGGTCAGCGACATGGCGGGCCAGGCCGGGCTGCCGCCGGGGCGACACCGGGGTAATCTCTGCGACGTGGAAGTGCTGCCTAGCGGGCGGCTGGTGGTCGCCGGACAAACCGAGGTGATGGCCGGGGCATCCTTGCCCATCGGCGTCGGCGTGGCCAACGTGATGCACTTCGCCGGAGTCACCTTGAACCAGGCCGTCCGAATGGCGGTTCATCATCCGGCGGCCGTGTTGGCAGTCGAGCCGGGCGGTCTCGAACCGGGGGATCCGGCCGAGTTGATCCTCTTCGATTTGGCCGAACCGGCGGACGCCCAGGGGCCGTCAACGTTTCAACTTCGCGCCACGGTGGCCGGCGGCCAGGTGGCGTTCGGTTCGCTGTGGCGACCTGCCCGTTCGTAGTAACCGCATTCGGCGCGTACAGTAGCCATCTCGCTCCGCGAGATGTGTCCATCGACAACCCAGACTGTTTCGGGCTACATCTCGCGGAGCGAGATGGCTACTATACGGAAGTAATTCCCATACGAGTCCTTGGTGAACCATCCGGAGCCTACGACGATCTTGACGGCATGGTCTTGTAGCCCGGCAACGCCAGGATCCGCTGGCGAATCGCCGTCTGCTGACGCCGAAAACCGTCGCCTTGCGTGGATTGATACTGCCTCAGAAAGTCGTCCCAGGAGATTCCTTCCTGAAGACCGTGCAGCTCGGGCAGAAAGTTCCCAACCGCAAAAGAAACGACCAGCGCCTCCAGCGGGATCTTTCCATCGCGAACGTGACTGGCAAACGTCGTGCCCGCCAGGTCGGCCGCCACGTCGACAAAGCTGAAACCGCTGCTGCCCCGCGCATCGGCGATTTCCTTGGCGATGCCGGTCGCTTCGGCGGCCTGCGGGCCGATCAGGGCGGTCAACGCGCCGGAGACGGCGAAGTGCTTGGCCAGATCCCGGCGTCCGCGCATGGTAGGAGAACCCAGCACGGCCAATCGCTCGCGGCGCTGCTGGCTCGACTCGACCTGCCGACAGAATTGACCGGCCATCGGGGCGTAGCGGAGCGTGGTCGTGTTGTCCAAGCTGATTCCCAGTCCCAACAAAAAGGCCTTGGCGGCTACGTCGCGGGGGAGTTTGGCGGCCGCGGCGGCGGCCCGGCGGACGTAGAGTTCGGTCAAGCGATCGCCGCTTACCCGCCCAGCAACGGCAGAGCCGCCGGGTCCGGTCGGCGTGGCGTTGTTTCGCCGGGCCGCGTCGGTGACCGCCTGCACCACGATTTGCGTGGCCTCCACCAGCGGCTTGGGGTAAAGCGTCGGCCTGGCCCGCACACGCGGCGACGGGTCGAGATACTTGAGGTAGTGCTTGGTGGACTCATCCTCGGGCATCATCTTGGCCACCGCCAGGTAGATGTCGCGGAGTTGGGCCTTGGTGTGCGGATGGAGCCGGCTAAGACCGCGATACCTTCCCGCCCGCAGCTCCTCGCCGAGCGTGTAGATGATGAACGTGTTCAGCGGATCGAAACCGATGCGGAAGCTGCGTGCATGGGCCCGTCCGTCGCCGAGCTTCGGCCGCATCACCGAGTTGCCTTCCGGGCTGTGGGTGGCGCCCAGGTAATGTCCCAGTTCGTGTACGAGGACCTCCAACAGCTCGACCCGCGTGACGTGCTGGGCCCACTCGCGGATGAGGATGTGGGAGTGCAAGGCCCCGCGGGTCCCACCCAGATGCATTCGCCGCATCGCCGGCCGGCGATACTGGCTGGTGAAGCCGATGGCCAGCCGGGCGGGGGCCGGGTTGACCTCCAGCTCGAACTCCCGAAGCGACTGGTTGAAGTCGGTGATGCGGTTGTCCGAGTTCCATCTGCCGACGGCGACCACCTCGAACCGCACGCGACAATATAGCTCGAAGACCTTCGACGCCGCGGCCAGCCGGTCCCGCAGCCGCTTCTGCCAGAGACGCGCAACGGCCGGTTCGTCTTCATCCGCCAATAGCATCACCGGCACGGTGTACATC
>SDBV01004174.1_pt1 | contig 20919 bp, 20 predicted proteins | sample 2277081 | NCBI WGS metagenome assembly SDBV01 (sample SAMN10402039, study PRJNA504765) | marine sediment metagenome | isolation source: marine sediment core GS10_PC15, 223 cmbsf | place: Arctic Ocean: Southern Knipovich Ridge | collected 2010 | reverse complement strand
TAAATTATTTATTCTGTATCCTTCAGTGCTTTCATGACCACCACCTTCTCTCCCAATAGCGGTATAGGTAACGCCAGCTAAACATAAGGGAAGATAATCTTCTTCGGTGGGTCTCATTTTACCTTTGGCACCAATGTTTCCCCAGAGAAACCGCGTTCTTAGCTTTCCCCTAAACTCTTCAGATGCTAGGCTTTCTGAGGTACATTTCGTTTCAAGTATAGCATAGGCAGATTGAGCCATACATGCTATAAAACTAACAACCAATACTCGACGTATCATAATACTTCTCCATTAGTTAGACTGTTATCAATACTATCACAAATAGGAATATGGAGCATCAATGGTTGACGCTCCATATTAACTTATCCTAGTTTAAGTATGACATATTGCAACAACCCAAGTCAAGAGCTTTGCGATATTAATTCACCCTGAAATAAACTTGGCTCATATACCCCACCACAAGATGTTTTCTGGGCATTTTAAACGCAAGTATAGTAAAAAACTTCTATTACCTCCTACCAATAGACCTATACAACTACAATCCCAATCATTCTATTGACGTTAAGCCCCTACACCTGCCATACTTAATAAAAAGGAGCCTTATGAAGAAACTCTTACTAATGGTCTTTACCTGCAGCATAGCCCTTGGCAAGGCCTATCCAGAACGTATAAAGCTGGCACAAGACATCATCTCTAATAAGAAGAAGATTGCCGCCCTATCACAGAAGAAGCGTACCGCAGAGGCTCAGTTGGGCGTACTCAATACTACCCGAGCATTACAGCGGGTTATTGAAGACACAACCAAAGAGATTGATGGACTCAATGGCCAGAATGAGATGCTTCTTCTTATTAAGTACAAAGAAGGACCAACGCTACAATCACTGGTTACCTCTCTTGAGGCTAACCAACCTGTTTCTTAAGCTCTTTATACACCTCAGACAGTGGATAGTGATACGTATTTGAGAGCCATTGCTCTGACGCAAGCAGCTCTTCTACCGGAATCACCCCAAACTGATTGTCAGTGGTCTTGATGGTGAGGTGGCCTGTTTTGGCACTTTTTAGGACTGTTGCCCTAAACTCTTCTAAGGTACGAACCTCTTTGCCATTAATCTCTGCAATCAGTGCCCCTGGTAATATTGAACGCATCTTAGACGCAGGAGAGTTGACCATCACATGGGTTACTAACAGCGCTGGCTTGATCTCTTTCTTAGGGTCAGCATACTGCATAAGATGAGGCGCATACTGAGCAAGTAGAACTACATGGTTAAGCGTAAGCGGCATGAACACAAAGCCACCTAACACTTCATAATCTATCTCTTCAAACCCTGGGTACATGAGCCTAATTGGCGGATCGGTGAGCTCGAGGGTAATAGAGGTCTTCTTGAGCTTACCGTCACGGTAATACTCAAGGTTAATCGTATGACCTAACTTAAGGCGTGCGACATAGTCAACAATAGAAATACGGTCCTCTTTATTCCAGGGTACGGACATCTCTCCTGAGAGGTCTAGTGGATAAGAATCTATGGTATAGATCATATCCCCTGCTTTAATACCGGCCTTATCAAAGGGTCCGCCTTTATAGACATCTACCACATGCAGACCACCCGGCTTAGGATTTTTTAAAAAGGCTCGAAGATTATCATTGGCAAACCTATTAAAGAACACCCCAAGAAATGGCCTACGTAAGAGCTTAGGCTTAGCATTAGTATCTTCTTTGACGGTACCCAACTGATCTAAAAAGAGCAGTACTTCATTTGCGGGGATAATGTACCCCACATTCTGGGCACTTGGAATACCACGAGAGTTGACCCCAATGACTCTGCCAGCAGAATCAAGAGAGGGACCTCCTGAGCTTCCTGGATTAATGGGAGCACTTATTTGAATAAAGTACCCCTTGGTAAGAATATGCTCTCTCCCGCTTACCACGCCAGTGGTACTCTTAAGACCCTGCTGTCCTAAGGGAAACCCAAGGGCCATAAGTTTATCACCACGTCTGATAGCATCTGAGTCACCAATAGTAAGATACGGCAGCGTATCTACACCAAGCATTTGCTTAAGTGAAGCTACCTCTTTAGGGGGCATCTTTATTAAGGCAAGATCACGTTCAGGACTTACCCCTATAACCTCAACTTCAAACCTACGTTTACCCACTGAGGGTATTTGTGCAGTTAGATAAACAGCTTGGTCAACGATATGGGCATTCGTGATGATATCACCTTCGTCATTAATAAAGAATGCAGATCCCGTAGATTGATTCTGAGCTGGTGTCTTATAGGGCTCTACCCAGTTAAACTCTGTACTTTGTGCAAATATCTGCAGTACCGCATTCTGAAACTTACTTTGTAGGGCACTCCACCGCTGCTTCTTAGCAGGACTTGTGTCTACCTTTGCAATAGTTGATTGTGAAGTAATACGTTGTTGTACCTGTCTGTCTTGCACCAGCTCAACTGATTCTTTGACGCGTCTGAGTTCATGGTAGAACGTATACACCGCATAAGAAAGGCCAGCTATAAGACCTAAAATAGCAGCTATGAGTAAGAGTTCTTTTGTGTTATGCATAGGGAAATCTCCAGAGTAATGTCTAGGGTAATGGTATACTCCTAGCTTACCCTACCCTGGGAAAAACACCAGCGGTGTCAAACTGCCTCTTACGTGGAGCTACTTCTCTCCGTGTCTTCACCCAAAAGTAGAGCAACGATTCAAGGACATCATGAGCGGGTATCACTTTACCGGTTAAATGATTGAGCTTATCCTGCGCTTCAGCCTTCCTGTGCTCAGATGCAAACTCATCTCTTAGGATTTGTTCGTATTGCAGTTCCAATGCGTTAAACTCATCACTCTTTAAATCAATCGCCTGAGCTATTTCTTCAAGAATGGTGAGTTTAGAACGAGACTTAAACTGAGAAAAAAGTGCTCCTGCAAAGGCTTGGAAAGCCTTATCTCGTTTCTCTTTCTGCAGGGGAATCACTACCAAACGTAGGTAGACCTCACGCTCTTTGGCTTGCCTCGCGATATCTTTATCAGTCTTAGGATCTGACGCAATCTCTTGAAGCACCTCTAGAGCGTCTGCAAATCTAGTCATATACTCTTCAAAATCCGTAAAGAACATTCTGTCCTTCTGAGGAACAAGTGATGAAACATAACAATGCCCTTCAAAAGTCCTTTTCATAAGCGTAAACATCGAAGGATGCTGTTGTAAGGCATCTACGATGCGATTTTTAATACACCTATTTGCTGCACCTCTTACGTGCTTCATACTGTAGGTATACGGTGAGGTAAAGGCGCAAAGCGCTATAAGTATTAAACGTTTCATCTCATTCCTTTCATGTATCGCTACTTGGTTTAGTACTATTAATTGTACCAAATATACTGAAATATATCAAACTGAATAACCTACCACAAAACACCTTACCAAAAGCATTATAGAGGAACTTTCAGACAAAAGCCTTTTAAAGGTCATCTTAACTTTTTTTGCTGAAAAACAGTGTTTTTAGAGGCATATCCATCTATAATCTCTAGGTTTCAGCAACTACAAAGAACTAATAGAGAGCAACTATTACTATGTTGACAAGACTCTTTTAGTTAAAGATAGTTAACCCGGTTTTGGAACTTTCACGCCCACGCGGTTTTGGCAAGACTCTTAATCTCTCAATGCTTAGATACTTCTTTGAAAAAAGCGACAAGCCGACTTCCTACCTCTTTGGGCAGCAAGCTCTCTGGCAAGAAACTGAGTATAGAAATCTCCAGGGACAGTATCCAGTACTATTCATATTTTTTGAAGATGCAAAATTTCTAATGTTTGAGCATACGCTGGCATGACTACCTCCTTGATGGAATCACCCTCGATCCATCGGAAAAAGTAGCAACTAGAGCAGAGAAAAAAGAAAGGTACCACATGTAAGGTTCTTGCAAATCAATATATGCACCAAATGCACCATCTACCGAGATCTTTCTAAGGCATTTGACGCGAACAGAGGCATAGCCTATACTGGGCAATGAATTATAAACACATCCTTCAAACTAAAAGGAAATTGTGAAAAGATTGCTTCTATCATGTGCACTTATTGGTGCCACCTTTGGGTGTAATGCTATGGATTCTGGGGCTGCTTCTCGTTCTCCCGAAGGGAAGTATAAGCTTATAAAAGAGCTTAAAAAGAGCAACCAACTCACCGTTAAGCTCGTTAACGAAAACTTAGTTGGTAATGAGTATGTGATGGGTAATCTGGGGGAATTTCTTCAGTTTGCATTAAAAGCTCAATCCTTTATTCCGGCGTCAAAAATTGATAATTTCATATTCAATCTAAGCATCATCCCATTGTGGTTCAAGGATCCGATTTCTTACCGCAACGCAAATGACTTGTTAGGTCGTATCAGAATTATCCAGATCGCCCATGACATTTGTAAAGATGTTCAAGATCATGACAAACTGAACATAGAAGCATTAACTCAGCCAAAAGCTCGAGTTGAAGAGTTCCTTGCCTTAGCTGATAAAGCATTAGCTAAAGAAGAAAACAATAAAAACTTCCTAAGCTCAGTTCCGTCAGCGGTATCTTTAAGAAATGGTGCCATTGGCCTAGCAGTATTAGCTGGCATTGTTGGCATTTCATACTGGAACAGCTCAAAAAAAGCTCCGCAGGATAACTAAGACCGTTTACAAATCAGCTCCTTATACTGCTTCCTGGCACCATAAAGGGCTATTTTAGTTATCAAAAGCACTATAATGAGGGCCAAATGTCAGACAGACTCAAGAGCCCTACTAAGCAAGGCTATTTAAGACCATTTGACGAGAGATCACCCTCATCATATACTAACAATGAATTACAAACACATTCGTTAACTAAAAGGAAATTATGAAACGATTACTTCTATCATGTGCACTTATTGGTGCCACCTTTGCCTGTAATGCTATGGATCCTGAGGCTAATCAGAATCTTGATGCACAACTGTATCAATTAATACAAAAGCGTGAACGTACCCACACACTCACAGCTGAGCTCGTTCAAAACTTGGCCGGGAATGAATATGTAATAGCTAATCTGGGGGAATTTTTTCAGTTTGTATTATTAAGAGTTCAACACAATCTTAAGGCGTATAAGATTGATGATTTTATAAATCATCAAAGCCAGAACCCATTGTGGTACAAGCGTCAGCTTGTTTATCGCATGGCAAAAGACTTGTTAGGTCGTATCAGAATTTACCAGATAGCTCTTGAAATTTGTAAAGAGGTTGCTGGGTATGACAAACTGGACATTGAAGGATTAGAGGATCAAAAAGCTCAACTTGAAGAGCTTCTTGCAGCAGCTGAAAAAAAAATGAATACAGGCTTCCTAAGCTCAGTTCCATCAGCAATATTTTCAAGAAATGGTGCCATTGGCCTAGCAGTATTAGTAGCTGGCTATTTTGGTATTTCATACTGGAAAAGCTCAAAAGAAACTCAGCAGGACAACTAAGACCGTTTACAAATTAGGTCCTTATACTGCTTCTTGGTAGTATAAGGAGCTTTTTAGTTGTCAAAAGTGCCATAACGAGCGCTAAATGACAGGCAGACTCAATATCCCTACTTAGCACGGCTATTTAAGACCATTTGACGAGAGATCCCCTTAAACCTATACTAATAATGGATTACAAACACACCCTTTAACTAAAAGGAAATTATGAAACGATTACTTCTATCATGTGCACTTATTGGCGCCACTTTTGCTTGTAATGCTATGAATCCTATGGTTGCAGCTGAAGAGAAATATGCAGAGATATATGCAGAGATATTTAAAAAAGGCACAGCCCTCAAGGTTAAGAAAATTGAAGAAGCCTTACTTGATAATGTGTATGTGATGAGTCACAAGGAGCAATTTCTTGGTCATGCATTGGGAACTCAACAGAACTTTCTGACTCTGAATGATACTCCCTTTATGACAGCTCTTAATGAAAATAGATTGCATGTTAATGGCAGAAATCTTTGGAGTGCAAATAATAGGTTAGGTCGTATCAGATTTGTCGAGATCGCTCATGACCTTTGTACAGGAGTTAAAGGTCATGACAAACTAGACATTGAAGGATTAAAGGGACAAAAAGCCCAACTTAAAAAGTTCCTTGCATTAGCTCCAAAAGCAGATGAAAAAAACGACACAAGCCTTCTAAGCTCAGTTTCTTCAGTGGTATCTTTAAAAAATGGTGCCATTTGCCTAGCAGTATTAGCTGGCATTGTTGGCATTTCATACTGGAGCAGCTCAAAAAAAGCTCCGCAGGATAACTAAGACCGTTTACAAATTAGCTCCTTATACTGCTTCTTGGTAGAATAAGGGGCTTTTTAGTTGCCAAAAGTGCCATAACGAGCGCCAAATATCAGACAAACTCAATAATTCCACTAAGTAAGGCTATTTAAGACCATTTGACGAGAGGGTCCCCCTCATCATATACTAACAATGAATTATAAACACGCTCATTAACTAAAAGGAAATTATGAAACGATTACTTCTATCATGTGCACTTATTGGTGCAGCATTTACCTGTAATGCTATGGATCCTGGTGCTGAGCAGAGTAATGATGCAAAACTGTATCAATTAATACAAGAGCGTGAAGGTACCCGTACACTCACTGCTATGCTAGTTGACAATGGCTTGGCTGAGAATAGTTATGTACTGAGCAATCTGGGGGAATTTCTTAAGTTTGCATTGAAAGTTCGATTCAATCTTAAGTGGTATGACATTGATGGTTTTTTAAAAGATCAACGCCGCAACCCATTGTGGTACAAGCATCCCATTCCTTATCGCATGGCAAAAGACTTGTTAGGTCGTATCAGAATTTACCAGATAGCTCTTGAAATGTGTAAAGAGGTTGATGGTTATGACAAACTGGACATCGAAGGATTAGATGAGCAAGAAGCTCAACTCAAAGAGCTCCTTGCAGCAGTTGAAGAATAAAACAAAACAAGCTTCCTGAGCTCAGTTTCGCTAACGGTATTTTCAAGAAATGGTGCCATTGGCCTAGCAGTATTAGTAGCTGGCTATTTTGGCATTTCATACTGGAACAGCTCAAAAGAAACTCCGCAGGGTAACTAAGACCGTTTACAAATCAGCTCCTTATACTGTTTCTTGGTAGTATAAGGAGCTTTTTAGTTGCCAAAAGTGCTATAACTAGCGCTAAATGATAGACAGACTCAATAGCCCTACTTAGCACGGCTATTTAAGGCCATTTGACGAGAGATCCCCCTCATCATATACTAACAATGAATTACAAACAGACCGTTTAACTAAAAGGAAGTTATGAAACGATTACTTCTATCATGTGCACTTATTGGTGCCACCTTTGCCTGTAATGCTATGGATTCTGAGGCTGCAGGTAAAGCGAAATATACCCATATATTAAATCTTAAAGCACAACACAAACTCACTGTTGAGGAAGTTAACGAAAACTTACTTGATGAAAACTTACTTATTGATAATGTGTATATGGCGCTTCGTTCGGGGATGTTTATTAATCATGCATTGGAAATTCGACGTAAAGATCTAACGGAAGAACATCTGAGTGAAATGATACAACTTTATATCGCAAATCCAACCGAATCACGCCGCGATAATTTACATAATTTGTTAGGTTTGATCAGAATTGTAGAAATCGCTCGTAGTACTACTTTAGATCGCAAACACCACGAACAACTGAACATTGAAGCGTTAGTTGAGCCAAAAGCTCGACTTGAAGAGGTTCTTGGTTTAAAAGAAAACGATACAAGCCTTCTAAGCTCGGTTTCATCAGCGGTATCTTTAAGAAATGGTGCCATTGGCCTAGCAGTATTAGTAGCTGGCTATTTTGGTATTTCATACTGGAAAAGCTCAAAAAAAGCTCCGCAGGATAACTAAGACCGTTAAAAATTATCTCCTTATACTGCTTCTTGGTAGTATAAGGAGCTTTTTAGTTGTCAAAAGTGCTATAAATAGCGCCAAACATCAGACAGACTCAATAATTCCACTAAGTAAGGCTATTCAAGACCATTTGACGAGAGGGTCCCCCTCATCATATACTAACAATGAACAGTAAACACATCCTTCAAACTAAAAGGAAATTATGAAACGATTAATTCTATCATGTGCCCTTATTGGTGCCACCTTTGCCTGTAATGCTATGAATCCTGGGGCTGCTCAGCTTAATGACGAGCAAAAATATCGGTATATTAAGCACCTTGAAATTTGCCAACAACTCACTGTTAAGGAAGTTAACGAAAAATTAGTTGATAATAATTATGTGATGAATCATCTGACGGAATTTCTTGAGTATGCATTGAAGACACGACGTAGACTTAGTGGCGAAATAGAAGGTATTAGTAATTTCATTGAAAATAGCCCAAATACGCCTTTTGCTAGATTCGGTCGCCTCTATACAAATAATTTATTGGGTCGAATCAGAATTATCGAGATCGCTCATGACGTTTGTAATGGAGTTCGTGGTCACGACCAATTGAAAATTGAAGACTTGGCTCAGCCAAAAGCTCAACTTGAAGAACTCCTTGCATTAGTTGAATAAGAAAACAATCCAAGCTTCCTAAGCTCAGTTTTATCAGCGGTATTTTCAAGAAATGGTGCCATTGGCCCAGCAGTATTAGTAGCTGGCTATTGTGGTATTTCATACTGGAACAGCTCAAAAAAAGCTCCGCAGGATAACTAATACCGTTTACAAATTAGCTCCTTATACTGCTTCTTGGTAGTACAAGGGGCTTTTTAGTTGCCAAAAGTGCTCTAGCTAGCGCTAAACGACAGACACGCTCAATAATCCTACTTAGCAGGCTATTTAAGACCATTTGACGAAAGATCACCCTCATCATATACTAACAATGAACAGTAAACACACCCTTTAACTAAAAGGAAATTATGAAACGATTACTTCTATCATGTGCACTTATTGGTGTCTCCTTTGCTTGTAATGCTATGGATCCTATGGCTGCAGGTAAAGCGAAATATAGCCATATATTAAATCTTGAAGCAAGACACAAACTCACGGTTAAGGCAGTTAACAAAAACTTACTTGATGAAAACTTCCTTTTGGATAATGAGTATGTGAGGAGTAATTCGGGGGAATTTATTGAGCATGCATTGGAAATTCGACATAGCCATCTAACGGAAGAACATCTGAGTGAAATGATACAACGTTATAGCGCAAATCCAACCAAATCACTTCGCGATTATTTACATAATTTGTTAGGTTTGATCAGAATTGTAGAAATCGCTGGTTATCTTACTTTAGGTAGCAAACACATCGACCAGCTGGACATTGAAGGATTAGATGAGCCAAAAGATCGACTTGAAGAGCTTCTTGGTTTAAAAGAAAACAATATAGGCTTCCTAAGCTCAGTTTCTTCAGTGGTATCTTTAAGAAATGGTGCCATTGGCCTAGCAGTATTAGCTGGCATTGTTGGTATTTCATACTGGAACAGCTCAAAAAAAGCGCCGCAGGATAACTAAGACCTTTTACAAATCAGCTCCTTATACTGCTTCTTGGTAGTATAAGGGGCTTTTCAGTTGCCAAAAGTTCTCTAGCTAGAGCCAAATACGACACACTCGATAGCCCTACTTAGCAAGGCTATTTAAGACCATTTGACGAGAGATCCCCTTAAACCTATACTAATAATGAATTATAAACAGTCCGTTTACCTAAAAGGAAATTATGAAACGATTACTTCTATCATGTGCACTTATTGGTGCCACATTTGCCTGTAATGCTATGGATCCTGTGGCTATTCCTTCTACTCCTGAGGAAAAGTACAACCATATAAAAGCACTTGAAGAACATAGCGTACTCACCGTTAAGCAAGTTGATGAATACTTACTTGATAATGAGTATCTGCGGAATAATCGCGAGGAATTTCTTGAGTTTGCATTGGAAATTCAACAAAAACTTGAGGGTGATGAGTATTACCGTTTAACATCTTTCCTTAAAACTGCTGATACGGTGCTTTCTGACATGTCAGCTCGCCAGAGTGCAAATAGTTTGTTAGGTAGTATCAGAATTGTCGAGATCGCTCATGACCTTTGTTGGGACGTTAATGATCATGACCAATTGTACATTCATAACTTGAAGCAGAAAAAAGACCTACTTGAAGTTTACCTTGCAATAGCTCATGTAGCAGAAGAAGAAAACAATCCAAGCTTGATAAGCTCAGTACCATCAGCAATATTTTCAAGAAATGGTGCCATTGGCTTAGCAGTATTAGTAGCTGGCTATTTTGGTATTTCATACTGGAACAGCTCAAAAAAAGCTCCGCAGGATAACTAAGGCCTTTTACAAATCAGCTCCTTATACTGCTTCTTGGTAGTATAAGGAGCTTTTCTACTGATATTGATAACAGTATCCTAAGATACCATTCTCAGCCAGATTTTACCCCTCTAATAAAACCAGGTATACTTATCCTCGTGTAGATCAGATCACACCGTTGACCTAACTAAGGATTCTATGGCAAATACCGTAACTCTTGAAAAACTAACCGCATTATGCAAACGAAGAGGCTTTATCTATCAGACCGCTGAAATATACGGTGGTCTTAACGGTGTCTACGACACCGGCCCAATAGGCACGTTATTAAAGCGTAACATCAGAAAGGCTTGGATTAAGTCTATGGAACAAACCGGCTATGATATTCTCTTTATTGAAGGGTCTTTACTAGCCCCTGAAGCAGTTTGGGAAGCCTCCGGTCACCTAGCAGGGTTCCAGGATCCAATGATTGATTGTACGTCATGTAAGCATAGATATCGTGAAGATGATATTGACGCTTCTAAGCCCTGCCCCCATTGTGGCAATACTGCCTGGACTGATGTACGTCAGTTTAATCTCATGTTTAAAACGCACGTAGGTGCTGCTACTGATGCTTCTAGTGTTGCTTACTTACGACCAGAAACGGCACAAGCTATCTTTGTAAACTTTAAGAATGTCATGTCCTCAAACAGAGTTAAGATCCCCTTTGGTATTGCCCAAATAGGTAAAGCGTTTAGAAATGAGATTACCCCTAAGCAGTTCCTGTTTAGGATGAGAGAGTTTGAGCAGATGGAGATGGAATGGTTCTGCAAGGAAGAAAATGCTCTTGAGTATTTTAAAAAGTGGTCTGATATTAGAAGAAAGTTTTATGACACCATTGGGGTGACTTCTGATAAGATTAGAATAAGAGCCCATGAGGCTGATGAATTGTCTCACTACTCAAGCGCTACCTCAGATGTAGAGTACCACTTTCCGTTTGGCTGGAAAGAGCTTGAAGGTATCGCCTACCGGGGTAACTTTGATCTTACTCAGCATACTAAGCACTCAGGTAAAGACCTTGGCGTGTATGATGATGAGACTAAGAGCTCCTATATTCCCCATGTGGTAGAGACCTCTGTGGGTACTGATAGACTGCTTTTAACCATCCTGTTTGATAGCTACTATGAAGAAGAGGTTGAAGGTGATACCCGGGTTGCCCTTAAACTGAGTCCTCAGTTAGCACCTTATATTGCTGCATTTATGCCGCTTTCTAAGAAGCTCTCAGAACCGGTTGTCAAACTCTACAAAGAGATCAAGAAAAAAGGCTACGCCGTACAGTTTGATGAGTCTGGCTCAATCGGTAAACGTTATAGAAGACAAGACGAGATTGGCACCCCACTCTGTTTTACGTATGACTTTGATTCAGAACAAGACTCTTCCGTTACCGTACGTAATCGTGATACAATGGCTCAAGAGAGAATCAGTATAGACCAGATTGAGCAGTATATCATCGATACATTGGGGTAACATGAAACAGCTGTATCACTGGTTAAGCACTCATCTACAAACCTGGTATGGGACCCTTGCTTTTATGGTACTTGTAGCGACGGAAGGGTTCTTTATTATTCCCGTGAGTGCCCTGCTTGCATTTTTCTGCCTAGAAAACAGATCTAAGGCCTTTACTTATGCTACATTAGCTACCTCCCTTACCGGGCTTGGGGCCCTTATAGGCTATGGTATTGGGTATCTGTTGTATACAACAGGGAGTTCTCTGCTGTTAGAGTATGTGGTACGCCCTGAGGCGTTTCAGATGCTTGCTAGCAGGTTTGAAGAGTATCAAACGTTTTCATCATTTGCGGTGGCATTAAGTCCCGTACCGTATAAAACGTTAACCATTACCGCTGGCTTTTTGAGAGTGCCTTTATTTCCGTTTATACCACTTTCTATAGTAGCACGGGGCGTAAGGTTCTTTGCGATTGCCAGTGCGGTGCACTTCTGGGGCAATAACTTTAAGTACATCATTGATCGGTACTTTTATTGGGTGTTAGGATTAGGTAGTACAGTAGTAGTAGCAGTATGGTACTTTCTACGCTAAATTATGCCTATGGATTGAGACAATGCTATTCCGATCGCAGAAAATCAAGGTCATCCCAATTAACTTGTGACCAATAGTTGGTAAGTTCTGCTTTCGCAAACTTTGAGGTAAGGTAGCCATTCACCATCCCTTTAATTATTCCTTGTGTGTTTTTATCATCAGCCATGCACATAACAAATGTAGTAATGTGGTTATCTTCTATACCCTTGATTGAAAACTCGGCCAAAGATGATAACCGAGCATTCAGGAAATAGTTTATATTGTATAATTGGCGCTCGGGAATACTCTCCTCGTCAAGATGACGTTCCCTCTCAGCACGCTCACCATCATCTAAATCACCCTCTTCAGACGCGTTTGGCTCATTTTCAGCTTCATAGCCTTTTATACGCCGGTAGTCAGCATGGTCTTGGTCTTGAAAATCTTCATCTTCTGAAAGACTCTGTATCGGGACTCCCTCTTCATACTCCATATGCCCAAAAATACTTAATTTCCCCTTTTTACCCGCATGAGCGATCATCCAATCATAAATAGGTTTACGCAGATACTCAAACAACTCCTGCTGATTGTCAATTAAGAACTCACGGACAACAGGCTTCTCTTTTATATGGGGAAGAGCTGCCCTAGCCTGAGAACAGAAGAGCATGAAACCAACCAGGACTACCCTTGTATTCGTTATATGTACCATTTTCTACCTACTGTTTTGGTTATACTGTACCACTACCTACAGATATAATAACTATATGATTAGCAACAAATTTGTCAACATTTATCTACCAAAACAATTCAACAGCTCGACTTAGCACTAGTATAGTTACAAAACACATCCCTACTTTGGTGCACTTTTCATTAGCTAAGCAATTCTTGATGTTCTTACGTAGGGCCGTAATATGCGCTGTACCTTTACTGGAAACGCATAAAATGCCTTCCGTAAATGAGGGTGCTTAACACAATCAATCACAGGGCCCCAATAAGCAATAGGCATACCTTTTTTATCCTGCAGCACTTGTCCCTTTCTCTCCGCCAACGCACCAAAACGATCAAGCTCAATTAGTTCATAGACCTTAGTGAGCAAGAACGCTTGCCAAAGCGTAAGTTTGTTCTCCAGATAGTCTTTCATGGCATGCAAAGAAATAAGGTCATAGAACTTAACCGCTCCTTGATTAGAACCAACTGCTAGGCAGGTATCCTTATGTGCCTGTACTGATTCAAGAAAAGCATACGGCTTTAAGGTAGTAATGTGCGTACCTGAAGAAAGGTCCCATACCCCTACGTGCTGAGCATGTTGTTCTATGAGTAGCTCATCATTAATGAATGTATGGCCACACCTCATCCCATTATTGTCAAACGAGAGAAGGCACTCGCCAGTATCACAGTTCCAAACCGTAGCCAAACAGGAGGTCTTTATATATGCTGTCTTGCCAGAGCTACTCAACTGAGTAGAGATCACTGATTCATCTTTCGCAGCTCTAAAGGTAATCAGCCGCTTGCCTGAGGGTACCTCAATGAGTCCCACTTCATGATCATTCGTGCACGTAAGCACCCGATCTTGGCAACATACTGGCTTAGAGGTAAATCGCCCCTCATGAGTATATACCACCTGATTGGTAACAATATGAATAACCTGAAACGAGCTGCCAGCTAGTACCACAAGATGCCTGCCATCGCTCGTAAAATGAGCACGCCTTACACCAAGAAGCATACCATCAGCTTGTACTCTTCTTGTGATACTTTCCCTGCCATACCAGATAATAACCTCTTCTGCTGAACAGACCACCACCCGTTCATTTTTTTCATCAAATGCTGCCCAGGTAACCGGGTGATTATGCGGAAGTTTGCCGATGCCTTTACCGGTGGAATAATACAGGTACACATCTTTAGCACCATAGATTAGAAACTGCGTACCCTTCTTATTAAAGCATACGCTTGGACATAAGGTAAAATAATACCGTTCTTTTATCAGCTCTCCGGTGGCAACGTTCCATAAACACAATGCACGGTCATGTGATAGAGTAATCAGGCAAGAACCATCAGGAGAGAATACCGGATTATGAGCAAGGCCTGTTCGTTTAAGCACATGGCTCGGTACGGTAAGTCGCTTAAGAATATAGGGCACGATACCATGCTCCTTCATCATATGGTGTGCGATTATGTATCTAACGCCTTTAGGCATACGATGCCATTCTTTATCATTCTTAAGAAGCTGCTCTGAATAGGTATAGGTAAACGGAACTTCTTCCGTTTCAGATGAGTCGTCGACTTTAAGTTTCTTGGTGAGAGGTTGGCTTGCTTGTAGACATAGTGGTAGGCATGTAAGTAGCCAAAAGAGGTGTTTCATGTGGTCCCTAAGGTTAGTTAGTGTTATTATCAGGACTGGATAGTTCTCACCGGGTGTCACCCCGACAAAGTTCAGTCTAGCAAAACCAGGAGAAAACTAAAGAGGGCTATTTTTGGGTGAAAAATGGCCCCTAAAAACGTGGTTTTGGGGATTACTGAAACTGTGAGGCTATTGGAGGTGGTCGAGAGGTGTTTTTGGTCGTGATTACCACTTTTTTAAATGCATTTTTGGTCGTAATTCAAGCCAAACTCTCGTAATTTTTGGTCGAAATACAAACAACTTTAAGTCGATTTTTGGTTAAAAAACAAACCACCTCACCGCCCAACCTTAAACACCAACGACACCAAGAACAGTACCCCACTTGAGATGACAATCAATGGTCCTACCGGATAGCTGGTATACACATGCAATAGTATCCCCGCGCAGCAGGAGATTACCCCAAACAAGAGGCTGAGATTTACATACTGAGAAAGTGTTCTACTTATATTATTAGCCGTAGCTGCTGGTATAGTTACCAATGCAGCGGTCATCAGACCACCGACTATGCGTACGCCAAGGGCTACTACTAAACCTATACACATCAGATAGATAAAGTTATCACGCTGGAGGTTAATACCCTCTACAATAGCTATATCTTCAGATATGGTGCCTAAGATGAGATGGTGGTAGACGCTGCGTACTAATAGATAAATAGCTAAGGAGGCAAGACAGCCTATAAGCACTGAAAGTACTGTTATTTGTGAGATATCACCAAGGAGTGCTATATCTATCTCTTTCTTGGGAAGTATAAGAAATGATACCGCTAACGAGAGGGCAAAGATCACCCCCGTAAGTGCCTCAAACGGTAATTGTGTTCTGTAGTGAAGTAGCCAAATGAGTACTATGCCTGCTGAGAGCACTAACAATGCCCCAAGGGTTACATCAAACCCATAAAGCAATGCAAGAGATACCCCCGGCAACGCAAGGTGACCAAACGCTCCTCCAACGAGAGCCATACGCTTTGAGATCATGAGGGAACCAAGATAGCCGGCTACACCACCTACAAAGGCTCCTAGTATAAGGGCAAGGATGGTGTTAATAGCCATGATGATCACCGGTGTAGAGCCGTTTTATAGTATCTAGGGTTACCTCTTGAGAGGTACCATAGCAGAGCTGTCTTTTATTGATGCAGAGAATATGGTCAGCAAATTCTAACGCACTATGTATATGATGCGTAGCAATGATAACCGTGCAATTGTTGAGACTCTTTAAGAACGCAAATATCCTATGCTCCCCTTCCACGTCAAGGCCAGCGGTTGGCTCATCAAGAACAATAACTGAAGGACTATCAAGGAGTGTCCAGGCTAATAACATACGTTGGAACTCTCCTGTTGAGAGAGCCTCAAAGCTTCGTTTAGTATACGAAGCATCAAGTCCTACTTTCTTAAGGAGCTCTTCATAGTGATGCCCTTTAAACCCCATGAAGTCCCCTACGGTTAACGGAGGTAAGTGTTGTCTATTGAGCTGATCTAAGGGCGGCAGAAACCTAATATCCTTCGTGCGCCATTTGATGGTTCCCTGTGAAGGTAATAGGCCAAGTATCGCTCGTAACAATGAAGACTTGCCCCCACCATTGGGGCCTACTATGGCAAGCAGCTCATGAGGGGCTACAGTAAATGAAACGTCCTGTAATACCGTTGCATCCCCTCGCTGTACGGTAAGATTGTTGACCATCAGTTCCATATGTTTCTCCTTGCCATGAGAGTAGCATATCGGTAGATGAATATTCAAGAGTCTAGAAGCTTAGGGCACTTGAATTTTTTTTTAAATGAAGCACACTTAGAATATAACCCTGCCTCACTATGGAGAATCTCCTATGAAACAACGTTCGTTATTACTCCTTCTATTGCTTGGTATTGCAAGCCCTTTATATTCTAAAGTAGTTATTTGGGACCTTGGTGGGGTCCTATTTAGACGAAGTAACATGAAGATGGCCAGTTCTATTGGTATATCGCGGTTCTTAGGCTACTGGTTCTTCGATAGAAAGAACCCCTTTACCCAGCTTGAGCCGGTACTCTTTGAGGTGCTTGACCAAATACCCTGCCCGCCCTTAAAGGACAAGCGTGACGCCTGTAATAAACGGGGCAAGCCCTTTCCTAAGGTTATGAGTCACTGGCAGGCTGGTACCCTTTCAGGAGCTGATATTATCATTCAATCAAAGCCCTGCATAGAACGGCTTGAGCAGGAAGGGTTCTTTGTGAGCCGTAGGGAAAGAATGCTGGTTGAGAAGACTATTGAGGGTATGTTTGATCCCTTACTATTAGCCCAATGTATGAGGCCGCACAGCAGGACAACACGGGTGTTTAAAGAGTGTGCCAATGCACTGAATAAAGATGGTACTCAACGTAATATCAATATTGCCCTTTCAAACTGGGATCCAGATTCATTTGCCTGTCTTAAAAGTCGGCATAGCTTTACGTTCTCACACTTTGATCACCTCGTGATATCAGGCCAATGTGGGTATATTAAGCCCTGGAAATCTACCTATGAGTTTCTCATTAAGCAGTACAATCTTACCCCATCTGAGTGTCTCTTTATAGATGACCAGGAAGAAAACCTTCGTGCAGCTGAGGAGCTTGGGTTCAATACGTATCTTATGAAGAACAACTATAGAGAGTTACGGAGAATACTTGTTGAGTTTGGCGCGTTAGAGTAATGCTTAAGTATCATAAAAGCCTCACGCCAGAAAAATGGTGTGCCTGGTCTTTAGTGATGCAGATGGCTAATGTTGGTGCTGATGTAAGTCGAGCATTCAAACGGCGCAAAGAAGGAGATCATGAGTCCTGTCAACGAACATTTGAAAGGTCCCTTGAACTTCTTGATCTGACCATAGCAGATCCTAAACATACCTGCCACAAAGAGTTACGTTTTTTAAGAGAGGTGCTGGTAGAGTACTTCATTTTTGAAAATAAGTATCAGGTTACCGAAGAATGGCTTGAGGACTTTTTTTATCGATTTGGCTATCTGGCCGCGGTAGAGAGAGGGGTAGCGTAAAATCCAAAGATGAATAAATTGAAGATCCAGCCACTATTTTGTAGTAGATAAACGGCTGAATAATTCATTTTTTTACAAGATTCCGCTGGAGACACTAGACAATTTTGAGCGTAGTCTTTTAAAATCATCAAACAATTTTCCTCTGATCTTCTCATTGCTCGCCCTTTTTAAATAAGTCATTAAGAGTGCAGACACTTGCTACCAATTCCTCTGAATACATAGTCTTCTTTAGACCACTTGCTGAAATCATAGATATAAGAAACTGCTTTCTTGTCTTAGTATGTTGAGCAAACACATTAATTTTGGTGGCTAGCTTCTTAGCATACTCCTTATCAATAGCAAAAGGAGTTTGTGTAAACTTTATTTCACACACTGTTATCATATCATCATCCCGATCAAATAACATATCAATCTGAGCACCCTTTTCTTTAGAGCCTTTTGAAGGCACATAGCGCCAAGAATATGCTGCTGCGTCAGCTGGAATACCCAAAGCGTTAACAATCTGATATATATGCTTATAACAGATTGATTCAAATGCATAACCTGCCCAGCTACGCCATTCTTGAGAATGCTGTTTTTTCTCCCAATACCCTTTTGTCATACTTCGCTTAAGCAACCTATCTTTTGCTGGCTCAATCCATCTAAAATAGAATAAGCTGTATTCATCAGACATTCTATAATAGATTCCCTTCCTCTTAGCACCAAATGGCATAAATCGTTCAATAAACCCTGCTTTTTCAAGATCTTTAAGTCGATTGGTAAAAGTTCCCCCGCTTGAAGACAAGCCAGCTTTTTTAGCTAGCTTTTCATGACCTATACCATAACGATGCTGAGCTATGAACCTCACTAATTTAATATGCTTTTCTCCACCATCAAAAAGAGTCGCATATAAATTTTCAAATTCATTAAGTAAAAACCTACTTTTCCCAAAGGCAAGTTGAGCTATGTTTTGAATAGCTGAAATTCCTTTCTTCACGTGCTCTAAGTAAAATGGTATTCCTCCTAACACCATATATAAATGCACAATTTGCTTGTTATTAAACTTAACCCCTTTATAGGTTAGGTATTTTTTAGTCTCGTACAAAGTAAAAGGCTCCAAGTAGATTCTTTCAGTAACTCGATTATACAGTGCCCCGCGATCATTAATGATCTTTTTTACAATCCATCCAGCTGATGAACCACACAAAATCAACTTAACTCTAGAGTCATCTGAAGCATGATGATTCCAAAAGTAGGCAAAAGCTACAAGCATTCCTGACTGTTTTGTTTCCATCCAAGGAAATTCATCAAAAAAGAGCACTATCTTTTTTGATGCAGAAAGCTTAATCTCGTTTGCAAGTATATCAAAAGCATCATCCCAATTAGTGGGCGAGTCAAGGCGCATGCCGGGACGTAAAAAACTACTTGCCACAGATTTAAAAAAGTCACTAATTTGTTTTTCCGCTTTCCCTCCTAAACTACCAGTAATGTTGCAAAATATTGTATTCGGCCTATTCTTAAATAAGTTCCTAATCAAGTAGGTCTTCCCTACCCGTCGCCTGCCAACTAAGGTGACAAACTCAGGTTTATCTGAATTGAAAGCGTCTTCTAATAACCCTTTTTCGTATTCTCTACCAATTACTTGTTTCATGGTAATCTGCCTTCTTTGATATATCCAGCTAAAATTAATATCATAATAATGGCTGAATAAATACCTTTTTCACATTATTCAGCTATTATTAATCTATCATATCTGGCTGGATAATGCAAAACTCTTAAAGATTCAGCCAAAAAGAACCATCTCTATGTCGCTGAATCTTTAAAAAGAAGCACACTCTCCGAGCTTATGTTCTTCTTTGCTGAAGTTTTCTTATAACTCGCATAACATTACACAAACTACAAGCATACATGCATTTCACCAAAAAAGATTGCGCTGAGGTTGGCCCCCAAATTCCAGCGCAATCTTCAACAAAATCCTCGATACACCTTATACTAAAGGATTGTTGGCGTGTAGTAATTCATAAAAAGAAGAAACGGCACCTTAATTTCAGAAAAAAGGAGTGGTAAATTTAGTATTGGCTTGAGAGCTACACTCCCCAATTAATTTAATTAGAAGGACTTATGAACAATATTGTCCAACTCTCATATCAGAAAACCATAAAGATTGCGCTGAGATTAGCCCACAATTTCCAGCGCAATTATTTCATCATTGATGATCCTTCCATTCAGTCGTATTTATAAGGTGCAAGATTGCGCTGAGATTGACCATTAGCTTCAAGCGCAATCTTGCAAAAGATGACTTGCCACACAGAAACACCCCAAACTATTGACTATTTACTCCCCTATCAGCCATACTTAATATATAGGGGGAAATATAATGAAACGTTTACTCATTACTTTAGCCTGCATTATAGGTATTGCAGGAGCAATCTTTGTTCTTGGCCGTAAGTACTACGGCTCACCTGAGCATGCAGAGCAATTCTTTACCAAATTACTAAAAGAAGCAGATATCAAGGTCAATGGCGACAGACCCTGGGATATCACTATCCATAACCCTGCTGTATGGCAGCGGGTACTACAAGAAGGCTCTTTGGGCCTTGGCGAATCTTACATGGATGGCTGGTGGGACGTTGAAAAACTCGACCTGTTCTTCTATAAGATATTTAAGGCTGACCTTGATAAGAAGATCTCACGAAACTGGCAGGATATCATTGATGCGTTTATGCTCAAAATGTTTAACTACCAGACAAAAGAGCTGTCTAAAGTGGTAGGCAAGCAGCACTATGATCTGTCTAATGACTTCTTTAAGGCTATGCTTGATAAACGTATGATCTACACCTGTGGCTACTGGAAGAATGCCAAGAACTTAGATGAGGCCCAAGAGCATAAGTTAGATCTTATCTGCAGAAAGCTTGGTCTCAAACCAGGTATGACGGTACTAGACATTGGCTGTGGCTGGGGCGGGTTCGCCTTCTTTGCAGCGCAAAAGTATGGAGCGCATGTCACAGGAGTAACTATCAGTAAAGAGCAGTATGAGTATGCACAAGCCCATAAGGGCTCATTACCGGTGACGTTCCTACTCAAGGACTACCGTGATTGTGATACACAGTATGATAGAGTACTCAGTATCGGTATGTTTGAACATGTGGGACACAAAAACTATCGGGAATATATGGAAGTAACACGACGATGCATAAAGGATGATGGCTTGAGCCTCATACAGACCATCGGTTCAAATATATCCAGGACAACCCCAGA
>SDBV01004173.1_pt1 | contig 20920 bp, 22 predicted proteins | sample 2277081 | NCBI WGS metagenome assembly SDBV01 (sample SAMN10402039, study PRJNA504765) | marine sediment metagenome | isolation source: marine sediment core GS10_PC15, 223 cmbsf | place: Arctic Ocean: Southern Knipovich Ridge | collected 2010 | reverse complement strand
ATGATTTGCGAAGACCATCTTCGTGTGGTGATTTCAATAAATCCCTCTTCCCTCCTTTCGCAAATCGCACGATCGACCTCTGACAGAGGAACATAATAACTTGCAATTCTCTTTTCTCCAAAAACTTCTTTTGCCCTGTCAGGATGCAGCCCAATACTTGCGACTTCTGGATCCGTATATGTCACTCTTGGTATAGGCTGCAAAATTTGCAACTTCTTTTTGATTCCAAAGGGTAAAAGTAGATTGACCAAAATACCACGCGCACGATTCTCTGCAAGATGTGTAAAAAAAGGTCTTCCTGTCACATCTCCACATGACAATACATGCGGCATGTTTGTACGGCCATATTCATCGATATAGATCCCTTTGTCCGAGTATTGGATCCCTGCTTTTTCCAAATCTAAATCTGCAACATTGGGCCTGCGTCCAATAGCAATGAGCAGTTTGTCGCAATGGAGCGTTCTTTCTTGCATTGTGATATTATCTTCATAAACGAGCACGTGTTTACGAAATCCCTTTTCTATTTTTTTGAGATTTGCATTAAAGATGACTTTGATACCTTCTTTTTTAAATGTCTCCAAAATGATAGGTGATACTCTGCTAGAGCTTTTTTCAAAAAGTTGCCCGTGTTTATGTAAAATGGTGACACTCGAGCCTAAGCGTTGATAGGCCTGGGCAAGTTCGCATCCAATAGGTCCGCCACCTAAAATCACCAACTCTTTAGGAACGGTTTTCAAATCAAAAATGGTTTCATTTGTCAAAAAGCTGTCTTCGTCTAAGCCCTCTATACTAGGAACAATTGGAGACGATCCACATGCAATGATGATCTTATCTGCTTTAATTTGTTCTTTAGAGCCATCCTCTTTTTCCACGTCCAAGGTGTGAGGATCTAAAAAACGTGCATGCCCTTGGATTGTTTGAATTCCCAATTCTTTTAAGGCATCCACATCTTCCGTTGCCTTAAATCGCTGAATCATTTGGCGCACTTGTTCTAGTGCTAAATCCGCAGAAAAATTGGATTTGATACCCTCCAGGCCAAAATTCTCAGCATTTGAAATATTATGCGCTACTTTTGCAGAAGCGATTAGAGTTTTACTAGGAATACATCCAAAATTTGTGCAATCGCCTCCAAAGGCGCCTTTTTCAATTACGATCACCTGTTTTTTGGCACGAATAAGCCCTTTAGCGATGACAAGTCCGCCTGCCCCTGCACCTATGATAACGTAGACTTTTTTACTCATGCTTTTTAAAAAAGAGCCGATCTAAGGACACAGCTCCAGCTCCACCAAAAACTAATCCTAAAAGTAGAAGGGCATAGAAAAAAGGCACTTGATAATCCGTTTGCCAAGGTCCTAAAATACCCCCATGTACTACTTGTAAGGCAACAATCATGATAATGAAAAGTAAAAGCGCCGTCAAGCGCGTTAAAAATCCAAAAAATAAAAACACAGCTCCTATGCCTTCAATACACATCACTAAATATGCAGACAAGATAGGCAATGATATATTCAAATGCAAAAAAAATGCTTTCGTTGCATCTATTTGATTAAACTTTGCAACAGCTGTCATAATAAATCCATATGACAACACAAACCGAAAGACTATAGGAACAATAAACCACAAACGATTCAATCCATTGCGAATTGCGTAAAAAAAATGCATTTTTACCTCCTATTTATGTGTTTTGTATTTCCACTCGATGGGGAAAAAGTAATGAAAAAGTTATCCCAGAACCAAAAACAAGCGGCACTCCAAAGATTGCCCAGTACCATGTATACATTCCTTTTTCTCCAAAATAGAAAAAACAGAAAAAGCCCCAAAATAATCCGACAAAAATACTCACAAGTGCACCTATGCGAGAACTCTTTTCCCAATAAAATGCTCCTAAAAGCGCAAAACTTAAGGAAAAAACAAACACATTGGCCAAAATGATTTTCTGAAATACGGAATCTACAAATATATTGGAAACCACTAAAGAGAGCATTGCAAACATCGATGTGATCCAAAGTGACGGTTTGTAAGAACGCTTAGCATTTGATACAAAAAAATCGGCCATAATCATTGAGCTCATTGCACTCCATACGCCAGCTAAAGTAGTGACACCTGCAAAAAAGAGTAATAAAAAACCAAGACCCCTTAATCCAGCAGGTAACAAAATAAGGATTGCTTGAGGAAGAGCCAGTTCAATATTCTCTAATGGCGCACCTTTTACCTTAAGCAAACTTGCAAGTAACACACCGATAGAATAGAGGAAAAAAACAACAATACTTGCAAAAAAGGCCGCTAAAAAGGCAATTTTTGGTGTTTTGGCAGAAAAGATCTTTTGTCCATACCAAGGCGCTAAAATATAGGTAAAACATGTCAATACAATTAAAGAAAAAATGAAGGCAAATGGAGGAGATTGTCCAGCTGTATTTGCGAAAACATGTGTGTATGTTTCTAGATCCAAATGATGAAAAGATTGCATCGCGACATATAGAAAAATGGGGAAGAAAATAAGCGTGAGTATGAAGGTGATGATATCCACACGAATAATGGAAAAAAGCCCCCCTCTCAAAGTCATTAAAAGAACAAGCGCCACCAATATCAAGCTCAGTTTCCAATCCGTCTGAAACGGAAAAAAGGGTTTAAAAATCAATAAAAGCGATTTGATATATGTGGAACAAAATCCAATCATTGCAAAAATCAATACAGCGCTGGCTATTTTCCCAATATCAGATCCATATTTTTCAGATAAAATTTCGCAAATCGATGTTTTGTTACAACGTTTATATTTTTTTGCGACAACAAAACTATAAAAACCAATACCGACCAAAAAGATGACGGGCATCCAAAGCCCATAAAATCCTCCTAAATATCCAACAGATGAAAAAGAAATCAACATTGCTGGATTGAGTTCTGTCATCACAAGCGTTGCAAGGAGCGCAAAAAACGGTGTTTTTCTATCATAAAGAAGGTAGGTTTTTTCTTTTTTTATTCTGCTAGATTCTATGATGCTAAACGTTGCGATTAACAAAAAACTAGCAACAATAATAAATAGGTCAAACTTTTCCATTTCGATATATAATACTTAAAAAAACTTTTGTGATCAATCATTCTTGTCATACATTCTTGTCAAACGCCTTTTTTAAAAATAAAAAAACAGTTACCCTAAAAATATGACATTGCGCGCATGGTTGATTTGGTTTTTTGCTTCGTTTTTTTATCTTTACGAACTTGTCTTACGCATTTCTCCTGGAACCATGGTCGATGATTTAATGGGCACGCTAAACATCACAGCCAGCGGGATTGGGATGCTTGGAGCCATCTACTACTTATCTTACACTCCCCTTCAGTTACCTGTCGGTATTTTAATGGACTGTTTTGGAGCAAAACTTTGGCTTACCCTTGCCTGTCTTTTATGTGGAGTTGGGAGTTTTGTTTTTTCACTCTCTAATAGTTTTTTCTGGATTTTGGGCGCACGTTTTATCATCGGTATCGGCTCCGCTTTTGCCTGGGTAGGACTTATTTTCTTGGTTTCACACTGGTTCAAAACAACCAGACGCGCACTGATGATTGGATTAGCTTCCAGCATCGGTATGATTGGAGGTATTTTTGGACAAGGACCTCTAGCCAGCATCGTACAGGAAATCGGCTACAAAGAAACGCTCTGGATTTTAGGATTTTTCGGGATTGTGCTTGCCGTTTTGATGTTTATTTTTATCAAAGATGACCCCAAACAAAAATTTCATCATACAAAAAGAGAAAATCTTAAAATCACAAAGAATGCCATTAGAGCAATAAAAACTGTGTGCACAAATAAACAAACCTGGAAAGTCGCTCTCTATTCTACGCTTATTTTGTCTTCCACAACTGTATTTGCAGAGTTGTGGGGGATTTCGTTTTTACAAACAAAATTTAACATTGACAAAACGCTGGCTGGATTTGGAACTTCGATCATCTATTTTGGCTGGCTTATCGGCTCTCCTATCGTGGGATTCATTTCTGACGATATCAAAAAAAGACGTCCTCCTTTGATTATTGGTGGTCTTATAGCAACGCTTTGTATACTTGTTGTCATCGCTGTACCTAATACTCCTCTGTGGCTAAATTTTGCACTCCTTTTTATTTTTGGAGCCTTTTCTTCTGTACAACTTTTGACGTTTTCCATGGCCGTTGAGCTCAATCCCACCTATGCTAGAGGAACTGCTGGAGCTTTGAATAATTTCGTCACGATGATCGGTGGACTTCTTTTGCAACCTTTTGTGGGATGGATCTTAACCTTTCTTTGGAAAGGTGGTATGCAAAATAACATTCCTGTTTATAGTTTTTCAGATTTTAGAATGGCGCTTTTCATCTTACCACTGATGTGTTTTTTAGGGTTTTTACTCTCATTTTCCATCAAAGAAACGCATTGCAAACAGCTCAAGAAAAAGAAACATGCATTCGAATTTCATCAAGATTAACTGATCTTATGCATCAGTTAGTGCAAACAGATGCGCACAACTTCTATTTCATCTTCTGTTTGTAATTCGATAGAAGGAATTTTTGCAGGAACAAGAACTGTCTCCCCCATCTGTACATCAACGGTTGTGTTGGCGCTGATTTTCCCTTTGCCTTTTTGAATAAAAAACACTTCAAATGTTGTTTGTATGTGCGGAATTTTGACGTACTCTTTGACACTCCATTTTTCAATGGTAAAATAGGGTGTTTGCAAGATTAAGTAACGCTGAGAATCTTCTATTTGTTCGATTTTTTCCATTTCAAAGATTTGTGGTCTTAAATTGACATCAAGTGCCAGCATGGCTTGCTTGATATGCAGATCGCGTTTTTTCCCCTCTTTGCCTAAGCGATTCCAATCATATAAGCGATAGCTTGTATCAGAACTTTGTTGTACTTCTAAAATGACGCAGCCTTTTCCAATGGCATGTACTGTACCTGCTGGAATAAAGCACACTTGATTTTTTTGTACGGGCATTTTTCTAAGCAGAGATTCTATTGTGTTATCCAAAAACGCTTTTTGCACATCTTCTTTTGCAACACCTTCTTTGAATCCCAAATAGAGGTGAGAATCTGTTTCACAATCCAAAATCAGCCAGCTTTCATTTTTCGCTTCGCTATCGAGTTTTTTTGCTATTTTTTCATTAGGATGTACCTGCACGCTCAGCATCTCTTTGGCATCGATGAGTTTCACCAACAAGGGAAAGGGATCCGCGTGGCGACCGACAAGCTCTTCTTTCAAATACTCCCACACTTGCTTGAGGGTTTTTCCTTGATATTCTCCATTTCGAACAACACTCATCCCCTCATCTCTTACAGATACTTCCCAGCTTTCTGCAACAGGATCCATCGATGTTTGCTTTTGAAAAAGAGTCTTTAGCTTTTGTCCTCCCCAAATATAGTCTTTGAAAGAAGGCATCAATTGCATAGGATACAAAACTTTTGACATAGTCAGATTGTAACAAAGCCCTCAATATTATACCAAGGACCTTATTCCACCTGTTTTTCCTTTTTTGCTGCGATGAAAAAGATGATCCACATGAGCGCAATAAAACTGATTAAAAACATAGGCAAGTCGATCGCTTCGTGTCTGTGCAAAAGTCCTGCAGACAAAACCGCGATAACGGAAAAGCTGATAAAAATGAATGACATCATGGATGAAGAAGTCGCACGATCTACTGCTTGTCTTAGTCCTAAAAGTGTGGCATTGGAAAAGACAAACGCTTGGCCAAAAAACACAGCCATCATAAGGAAAAAAAGCGAAAAAATGTTAACAAAACCAAAACTAAAACTCAAAAGCATACCCAAAATTGCACACGTTTCAATAATGATTCCAATTAAAAGGGCTGTTCTTTCTCTAACAATTTTATCTATTCCACGAGATAGTAAAGATCCTAACAAATAACCTGCTCCCAAAATTAATGAAATTTCTCCATAAGCAAAACCTGTTAAACTTAAATTATTCGTGGCAATAAAAGGAGCTAAGATTGCAAAAATATAATAAATCGCTATTCCACACCCTACAACCAGAGCATATAAAAGCATTGTGGTTTCTTTGAGAGTATCAAAATAGGAAATCAAAACACGCTGCCATCGAATAGCAAATCGATCTAACATACTGTTAGATTCGGGAAGTTTTGTCACCAATTTCAACAATAAAAGTCCACTTAGGATTAAAAAATAAAAACAAAATTCCCAAGAAAAAAATTCGGTCAAAACGCCACCAAATAATACACCTAAAATGGGCACAACAGCAAAAGACATTGGCATGAGTGCATAAATATCTCTTGCCTGTTTTCCTTCAAAGCAATCATTGATGCAGGTAAAGGTCATATTGATCCCGCAACTTGCCCCAAAAGCTTGGATAAAACGAGAAATTAACAAAACCCAAAGGCTTTCTACCCAATAAGAAACCACGCATCCAAAAGCACCAAGTATAGAAAGCAAGATACCAAAATAGATCGCTTTTTTTCTTCCAAAAGCATTTGATATAGGACCATAAATCAATTGACCCAAAGCATAACCCAATAAAAATGTGGTCATACTTTGTTGGATCAATCCATCCGTTACCCCAAAAAAAATGCTCATTACTGGAAGCGCTGGTGTATACAAAATAGCGCAAAATGATGGATAGGAAATCAGCGCCATCAAAATAAAGATATTAGGTCTTTTTTCTATCACACTTGGCTCCTTTTGCAATGACTAAAAGAATGGCTATTGCACACATAAAAACAAGAAAATTCAAAGGAATTGCAAACGCTCGCTTTTCATGTAAAATATTCATAACAAAAAGTGTAAGGGTAGCGAGCATCAAATAGACAAAGGCAAACGCTGAACTAGAAGTGGCTTTATCGACAGCATGTTCAATAGCCATCGCTGCACTATTTGGAAATATTATAATAATAAAAATGTAGTATACAGTTACCGGGAAAAATAAAGTATATGGATTTATAAAACCAAACACAAATACCAAAAACATTACAAATACTGAAACTACTGCACAAATACTAAAAATGACAATTGTATTAAAATCACTTAATTTACCCGCTAAAAATCGTGCAAACAACGAACCTACCAGTAGTCCAATCGAAGTGACTAACATCCATGTTCCATAATCTGTGGCAGACATTTTCATTTGATTCATCATTATGAAAGGAGCAACTGTTGCAAAAGAGATTATAGAAGCTGCCATAAATCCAGAAATTAGACCAAAAATAAAGATTCTAGGATCTTTAAGAGCAACTAAATACTTTTTGCAAAATACTTCTATGCGTAAATGTTTAATATTTATTTCTTCAGCTGTTTCTGGCAAAAAATAGCTGCTTATTAAAACAAGTACCGCATACAAAATTAAAAAATAAAAAATCCAATTGACACCTAAATAATCTAGAAGAAACCCTCCAATAAAAACAGCCACATTATTCATAACTGCAAGCATCAGCGTAAGATATATAATCTTTATTTTTCGATGTTTTAGATTATAAACATCTGCAATCATTGTATATACTAAAACTGTTCCAACACAGGCACCAAAAGCCATAATTAGGCGTGCAGTAAGAAAAAATGTAAATGCATTGATTTTATATGCATAAAGAGCCATCAAAGCTCCAAGAATTGCAAGTATACAACCAAAATAAATTGCCTTTTTTCGTCCAAAGGCATTTGCAATAGGAGCATATATTAATTGAGAGATGGCAAATCCTAGAAGAAATATTGTCATGGTCAATTGCGCTTCACCAACCGACACTTGAAAATGCTCACTTAACATGGGCAATGTTGGGGAAAAGATGAAGAAATAAATGTATCCTAAGGAAAATAAAAAGAGCAAATTGAATAAGGGAAGCTTTTGTACTTTCATTATTTAGTTTTAATGGATACAAAATAGTCTGTCAATGTGGTTGAAAAAAAGACCGAATGTCAGAAGATGGAACCGGGGAAGGCATTTCACTTTCCGATGAGCTGTCATCTGGCTCGCTGCTTGATGAATCTAATTCCATCTGCACTATCATCATAAAAATCTTCTTCTTCTACAACTAAAGCAGGCGCTGGATCGACAACAGATTTTGCCAGACAGCGAGAAAAATGCATGCCCTCATGATGGATCAATACAGGTATACCCGCTCCGTCATTCAACACCTGTCTCGCTATTTTTCCATCTTGTTTATGAAAAAGATGCACTGTTTTACCAAATAAAATCGCAGCTATATGAAGCTCATCTGTGTAATGGAAATAATCCAAACTCACAAGACACTTAAAATAGTGGGCTAAAAATTCTGGTTTCATGAGTCTTTCTAATCTAAAATTTCGATATAATTGATCCACATTTTCTCTCCTCTCTACAAGAGCTAAAATGTCTCTTTCTGCATATCGCAGAGTTTCAAAATCATCTCTTTCAAAAGGATTCACTGAGCGTCCTTGTCCATGCCTATTAAACAGAGAAAAAAGGAGATCTCTTCTTTCCTCGCAGATATTAAAAACTCTTTGTAAATCTGCAACAAATGACGCAAGATTTTCTTCACTGATTTCTAAAATGTGTAAACATTCAGCCCGATAGTCTGAAATATTAACCACCAAACATCTTTTAAATCTTTTTGCCATCTCTTCTTTTATTTTTTGTTTTGCTTTTTCTACTTGCTGTCTTCTTTTTTCAATTTCCTTTACATTGATGGGACCTTTTCGGATGACTGCAACGATATTGTCATGAACAGACTTCTTTTTTAACCCATCATCTAGCATCCAAATTAGCAGGCCTCCTAAAAGAGCTTGAATTCTTGGATCAGTTATTTGCGCTCTTAGCCTTTTAACAAATTCAGCCTTTACGCGCGTTCCACAGTCCAAATGATCTTCATATTGAACAGTCCCTCTGACATCAATACCCAAAAGGGCATGCAGGCCACATGCACCATCCCCTAAAGTTTTTAAAAATTCAAAGTCTTGCCCCTCAAAATGAAAGGTTCGAGAAACATGAATTTCTGGAGGAAAAAGGTCCAACTCTAAAAAATCTGGAAGTTCACTAAATACTGTTGATCCAGATCGGGGTGGTCGATAAATTTGACATATTCCAAATTCAAAACCCAAGTTATGGACAAGCTCTTTTTCAAGATGCAAAAGCTCAATTTTTGCAATGTTGGATTCAAATGCGCTCATCTTTTTTCTAAAAATCTCAAGTACCTGTGCTTTGACATCAGTATCCATTTCAGACGTTTCAAAATAAGGATTTTGATCAAAAAAGCTTCTATCTAACTGTCCGTCTTTCAACACACCAATGTGATGAAGTTGTGCATACACTTCTTTTGGATTTTTCAGTTTTCCAAAATCTTTTTCTGCAAATCGTAAAACCCTTGTCGTTTCATCCTCTAGTTTTCTTTCTGTCACTGCGTCATCTACGAATGCATACACAAAACACACTTTGCGTTTCCCATCTAAAAAGAGATTGAAAAAAGCTTTTTTTGCATTCGCTGGATCTGAGCCCAATTTAAGCAAACTTTTTTTGACAGCTTCTCGATATTTACGCTCTTCCTCTTTGTATGAGGAAAAATCGGACTCGACAGCATCTTGCCAAAAACCCTCTAATATGCTTTTTGAAAGCGAAGTCCCCTTTACTTTTCTCAAGGCTTTGGCAGCCACACGGACTTGAGAACAGGCATCTCTTGTTTTTTGCGAAAATCCTTCTTTGACGTGGTATAAATACACATGCGTATCTGTAATCTGCATCAAATCAAATAGTTCGATATGAATACCTTGACCTGGCGCCGTGATGGTATCTGCAACAATGAAATTATCTGTCCCTAAATATCCTTTATTATACACTGCCTCTTTTGCCACTTGTTTATAAAGTTCGCGTTTTTCTTCTAAAAAATCTACGACTGGTTCAGTTAGATCTAGATCCATAGGAACAGAATCTGTGACAATATATTTTCCTTTTTTTGTCTGAGATAAAATTCCTCCTTCTTCCAAAGAAAAAGGGTTTTTTTGGATTTCTTTGTATGCGGAGGGATAGAGTCATCTGTACTACCGACCGAACCACGACCTTTACGTTTTAACTGCCCACTGACTGCTTCCAAGGGTTCTTGTGTGGTCTTTTCAAAATCTGTTCTAGTAAATCCCGCTAAGTCTTTTGAAGGAAGCCAAAGCCTTTTAAGTTGTGCCGTTTCATCTTGACTTATGAGACAACGTGTTAAAAGTCGCTCAAAATCTTGTTGGATTAAAATAAAAAATTCTGCTCGAACAGACCACCAAATCCCTCCTAGTTTAAAATAATGACAGCCTTGTTTGTCTACCACTTCTCCTTCAAAAAATTTAAAAATGGATTCTGAAAAGTGACTTCCTTTTCTCAAAAATGCAACTTTAACTTCAAATAACTTTTTTCTAAATTCATCTTCAGAAATATAACCAAAATGCTTGCGTAAAAGTTTCATTACGTCATTAGATGTAGGGGGAATGTTGAAAGAGGATTTTTCATCTGGACCAAATACAAAAGTGTACCTTCTAGAAGCAAAATAATCATCTGTATAACGATGCACAAAATCTAAAGACGGCGCCGGATTTTCTGAATAAATGGCATAAAGTCCTCTTTTTAAAGCATCATCTAGTCGATGAACTATTTCTACATCGACCTGACATACACGTTCTAAAAACATAAACCCGATATTATCATCAGTCTCAGGCTCAGAATCTGTGGTTTGTGTGGGCTCATGTCGAAAAATTTCAGCAAGATGGTCAAGAAGAGGAAAATAAAACTTAAAATTAAATGCTTTATTGATTTTGAAGATACCTAAACCCACATCTGCACACCATATGCGTTTTCTAAAGTTTGCAAGATCATAAATCGATGCATCCTCTCTGAAAAAAAATTTAGAAAAAAAGGTAATTTGATCTAAATCTTCTGATTCTGTCACCCTTTCATGAGGAGCTTTATATTGCAGAACTTTAGAATATGTACTTCCCACTAAATCACGTGAACGCACCGTAGACTGTCCAGGTTCCATTAATCGTTTTGTGACTGCTATTGGAAACGCAAAACTCCTATATGGCTTGACAACCTCCCAAGCTTTTCCCATTGTCAGTGTAAAAATTTCGTCTACTGTCCTGACTGTACGATAAAAAAAGATCAAAAAATGATGCGTTGTTTCTTTAAACTGGTTTTCTTCATCTAATTGCGCTAAAAAATTGGCAACGGGTCTTTTATAACTGTGCGTTGCCACAAACACTTTGATGTCAAATCCCCTTTTCTCTTCTTCTTCAAGAGGAAGTTTCATGTCAATTTCTTCATATTTTAGATGTTGTTTGTTCTCTTTGACGTAATGCTTAACAATCTCATCGATAAATAACGCTAACGTACGCATACTTTCTGGAACATGTTTCAATAACCGATTCCATGCAGTCGTCGTTACATTTAATTTCTGAATAGAACACAGCAGTTTTGTTTTAGGAAAAGCGATACTCATAACCGCGGATTATATATAAAATAATTACTTTAAATCAAGATTGCAAAAATCAAAGGACTGAACATCAAGCGCCGAATTAAATAAAGAAGAAAAGAATTGAAAACCGATCAAAGCCGTCATTTCTACAATTTGCTCATTTGAAAATCGCGTTTTTAGCCCTTCGAAAAAATCCTCCGTGATAGCTTCTTTTAAAAGAAGCTTTTTGCAAAACGTTAAAGCACATTTTTCATCCTCTGAAAATAGCTTACTTGTTTCAAATTGTTTTAGCACTTGGATTTTGTTTGTATCTTCTTGCATATCGAGTAATTCAGACGCATTCAAATCGACACAAAAAGAACACTCATTAAACATGGAAATATAGAGCATCAAATACCCTTTGAGTTTTCGATCTAAACTAGATTTTTTTCTAAAAGCTGCGCCCAGCTTCAAGAAAGGAAGATAGAGCTTGGGTACATATCCCCAAACATAGGTTGGAGGAAGCACTCGTTTATATTTCCATCTTTGAAAAAGACAAAGTAAGCGCACAAATAAGGAATATTTTTCCTTTTTTTGAATCCGAGCCATAGGCTCTGATTATCAAAGCTTAGTGTTTAAATCGCAACGGTTACTTTTTCAAATATTTGGCAATTTGACATAGTTTGACAACCACAATAACGGTAAAGATAAGATACCATCCCCACCAAAGAATCATTAAGATCCCAGCCATACCAAAACCATAATCCATATCCACAACTTCCTCCTTTTTAACTGACGCTTAAGCAGAATTTACTGCCGGTAGCATCCGTTTTTAAGCTTAAGCGCATATAAAACACATGCGCTAGGGTGCTGTATACCCCTATTTCGCACCTTATCGATTCATTAGATTTCTTGCAAAAAAAATCCAAAAACAATTATAGGTCAAAAAACCGGAGGGTTGAAATGAAAGTAAAAAAAGTCGCATTAAGCCTAGGACTTACTTGGGCTATTTTGTTTGTTTTTTGCATGTTTTGGGGATTTTGGACTCCAAGCGCAGATCTTAAAAGTTTCCATGAAAAGCTTCTGATTGTCTCTTATCCAGGCTTTTCCATGACCATTCAAGGATTCATCCTAGGTATTGTTGAGTCCTTCATCTATGGCCTTGTGATTGGAGGCCTTTTTGCCTATATTTACAAAAAAGTGAAATAATTCAAGATATGAGGCTTTATTCATTCTTAGAAAAAAGCCTCATTTTAAAAAGACTAGTAGCGTCTATTTCCGCCAAAACCGCCACGATTGCCACCGTTACGGCTTCCACCACCGCCACGACTGCCTCTCTCCTCACGGGGTCTAGCTTCGTTGACTCTAAGAGCACGGCCACTGGCTTCTTTGCCATCCATTTCTGTAATGGCAGCTTGCGCCTCTTCATCGTTTTCCATTTCTACAAAACCAAATCCTTTTGAACGGCCTGTATCACGGTCTATAATTACTTGAGCTGATACAACTGTACCATGTTCTTCAAATAAAGTTTTTAATTCTTCGTTAGTAATTTCATGTGCTAAATTGCCAACATATAACTTCTTACCCATAAGGTCTCCTAAAAAAAATTTCAAAATAAAAATACCCTAAAACAAAATGCACAACGCACATCTAAATCTTAAGATAGAGACAGTTTAACTTGAAAATCTATTTATGTCACGACAAATGCAATAAGAAATTTTTAAAAAAATATTTTTACATTTCCAGTGTTTGGTGCTGCTTTGGGCTCCAAGCAGGATTGCAAGAGATCACAAGCGTAAAATCTCCTTCTAAAACATACTTTTTTTGAGGTAAAACCAGCACTGCAGCGCCTTCTTCTAAAGAAGATCTTTTGTCTTCAATCACGATATGACCTTTGCCCTTAACCACAAAGATCATCTCTTTGACCTGTGTATTGATGGCATATCCTTTATCTGGGTATCTTCCACGAATTTCAATCAGTGCGACATCAATATCTGGATCTTCAAATGGATACTCATAAGCTGTGCATTGTTTGCTATTTTCAAATCTTTGTCTCTCTTGTTTTTTGATTAGCATAGAGCACTCCTTGCCTGATATTTTTCAATTAAAGCGATGTCTTTTTGATCCTTTTCACGATTTAAATGTTTTTTCCATAAAATCGTGTGCTTAAGACTAATAAAAGGATAGCCTTCAATGATATCAGCATTGTCGATGACCTCATTCAAAATAGGACTAAGATTTAAAAACTCATAGCCAATTTCCACACTTCCAATGCAAAGGTAGTTTTTCTCTGGTGTGTACTGAAAATTCAGCGCGTCCCAAACCTGTTTTTTAACCAAAACATCAATATCGACAGCGTCTCGAATCCCCCTGATTGCAAGCGGGCCACTTCCTCCGATGACATACCCACCTTTGGGCAATTGCAAACGATCGACTTCTTCAAGTCTTTTTAAAAAAGCTTTCATTTTTCCTCCAAATCTTCTGGTTGTTTTGCTAAATCAATTTCAAGCGGTTGATCTGGATATTTCCCCTGCAAAATATCTGGAAGATAGCGGGCAAGCAAAACAGGATAGATAACCTCTGTGCTATTTTGAATTTTTTCTAAAGAAAACCATGCTGTTTTTTTGACAACTTTTTTCTCTTCTTCTGTCAAGTTCTCAAGAGACACTTTGTGCTGTTTGGTTTTTGCCACAATGAATGTTTGTTTAAGGTGAGTCGGTGTGCCAGCAAGCACCAAATCAAATTCACCAAACCAAACGACAGGCCCAAATTCTACTTCTTTAATTCCTGTTTCTTCATAAATTTCTCTTATTGCAGCCTCTTTGATAGATTCTTTTGGATTGATTTCACCACCAACAGGAAACCAAAATCGTCCATGATATTTCCCATCCGCAGATGTTGTTTTAGGATCGTCTGCACACATCAACAATAATTCTTGTCTTTCATTTAAAAGAAGAACCTTGATACTGTTTCGATTCAAAAAAGTCATTTTTGCTCTCGTATTCTAGAAATATAAGTGATTCTGAACTTCTTATCAACGCAATGTGATTGTAGCTGGCGTGCTGACTTGTCCAAACTTGTTGACTGTTTCAACAGAATATACATCTTCTTGATCACCTCTTCCATGATCTAAAAATTCTAATGTGCCGCCCGGTGCAAGGTTATCTTTTATCAATGCAATATGACTTACCCATTAACTTTTTTCCATTTTTTAACGGCTTCTTTTGCTAAACATAGCGTTGGGTCCACAATGTTAAACTGAATTTGAACCTTATCCAATATAATATTTAAATCAGAACAAGCAAATATAATAGTATCAATGTTTTTTTTAATTAGAATGTTTGAAATTTTTTCCCATAAATTTTTTATAAATCCATAATCCTTTTCTGATGTGATCTTTGATATTAATTGATTAACAAGTACTTGCAATTCTTCATCCACCAGGTATTCAATACCTTTTTCTTTTAATCTTTTTTGATACAACTGTGAATCAATGGTATAAGAGGTCGCAAGAATGGCAACTTTTTTTATATTGGAGGGCAAAGAATCTACAGCCATATCTATCATATTTATCAATGGCACTTTTACACATTTTTGTAAAAATTCATAATAAATATGAGCTGTATTGCATGGCATCACTATAAATGAAACTTCACTCTTTTCTAATCTTTTTAGTCCTTGGCATATCTCATTTTTTACAACTTCGTGATCCATGGGTTTATCCATGTAAAAAGATGTGGGAAGCGAATAAATCATCATTGGGGGGAACTCAATTTGTTCTTTTGCGTTTAAAATGCTTTGTGATTGGATCACCACTTGATCAATAAATGGTGCTGTTGACTTCGGTCCCATGCCTGCCAATATTCCAATTGTCGCTATTTCCATGCTTACGCTCCTTGTGTATTGCATACCTTTTTTTAGCATACAAAGGCAAATTGATTAAAAATATTTAATATACTTAGGAATGTTATAGATACCATTTGTTAACCCAAACCTAGCGCTTTTTTTTAGACGGTTTTGCTTTTTTGTTAAAATCGAGCGCGAGTTGCACCCAATAATCTAAATCTTTCTTGGTGCTAATGGCTTTATCACCAACAAAAACAAAACCTTTCATGGGCCTACCCGTAAAATCCATGGGCCGACAACCCTCTTTTTTGAGTGCTTCATCGTAAATTTTAGGATCTAAACGAAACATCGCATCATCTTTGACAACGCCCATGCACATTTTTCCATGTACCATAAAACACATGCCACCAAACATCTTCTTTTCGACAACACCTTTGCAATTGTTAAGCGCTTGCCTAATTTTTTCTGCAAGTTGTTGATTGTATGCCATAGTCTCCAACAGTTTATTATCGAATCTATAAATGCTAGCATGATGATGGAAGATAAATCAATTAAAAACCATTATTGCTGAAGATCTTATTGATAAAGAATTCAGATTGGATAGGTTATGACCCAAATTCTACTAAACGCACCCAAAATAGGTGCGTTTGATAGAATGGCATGTGTTTTCAATTTATTGTATAAAAAAATCAGCTGGATAACCAAGCGATATGCTTGCTTCTTTCATTTCTTTATCAAATTCAGCAAGCTTCGGGGCATGCTTAAGACGAAGAATTCGAAATTCTTCAAAGAATTCTTTTGAAGTCGTGTCTCCTTGATATTTTTTATTGAGTGTATCAAAATCTTCTTTAAATCCTTTACCAGACAATAGTTTGAATTCATTCTGATATTTTGGCATGATTTTTTTATAGGCTTCCTCTAGTTTCTTTGAATTCTCAGTTCCTGGTAACCATTCTTTTAGCTCTTCCATGGCGCTAGGATCTTTTTCAACTTTTTTGCAAAATTTACGCATATTTTCTTCTGCAAGACCCATTACTGAATTTGTCGGAGCCCAAGTAGATGATGGAATCTTATCATGCAGATTTTCCATATCTAGCATCAAAGACTCAGTAGGCTTTACCACATCTGCAGCTTTTATAATAAGTGCATCACCCTCAATTCTTAATTTTAATACAGAACCTTCACTAATGTTGAGTAGTGCTAAAATACTACGATCTAGCACTAAGGCATTGCTATTGCCATATTTAACCAATTTTTTAAACATGTTATTCTCCTTAAGTTAAATGCTCCCATACAAATTAGGAGCTCGATTGATAATATACTCAATGTAGTCACCAAGTATATCCGAAGTATAGTACCATGTACCATATATTGTAAAGCAATCAAAGAAAAAAACTTGTTCAATATTATATTGGTCATTATGCACCGTCAATGAACAAACGGGGTTTTTTATGATAAAATCTAAGCACATAAGATTTTGTAAAACTAATAAAAAATCAGGTTATCAGAAATAATCAATAGATAATGGCGGATGCGGTAGGTACCAATTCGTACCATATCTCTCTAATTCCAGTCCTGATTAAAATATTTCTTAACAAAACAACACCCCTGATACATAAAGACTTATGCAATAACGCAACGTTAAGATTTAAATAAAAAAATAATCTTTTTGTAAAATAATTCTTTAAATGTTAATTATAAAAAATTACAACTACCGGAGTAAAAAAATGAAAAATTTGTATGTTTTTTTTATATTTTTAGCAGCATTAACACTTAATTCAACTGTTTTTGCAATGGATCAGAAATATGAATCTGAGCCAAAAGACAAATTTACGGCAAAACAATCAAAACCTCTTAAATATACTTCCTCTGAATATGAATATAATGTTAGCAACCGTTGGGGTGCTTATGTCTATGCTTCACTTATTTATTGGCAACCAAGAGAAAAAGATCTTGAATTAGGAGAATTATCTCCAACAAATACTGCAACGGATAAATTTCAAATTGAAACCTTAAGCACTGATTTTGATCTTGGTTTTAAAGTAGGCATCGGCGCAATTTTTAGAGATGGCTGGCTACTAAATGCTGAATATGTAAGATTACACACCTCAAATTCTCAAAAAGTGACCCTACCTTCTTGGGCAAGTGGTTTTACAGATTATTGGACAACCGTCGTAACAGATAGCGAGTTTTATCTATGTTGGAAACTTGATTATGATATTCTAACCTTAGATATAAGTCGTTCTTCTTATATTGGTGAATGGTTTATATTTCAAATTATAGGTGGATTAAAAGGAGGGTGGATTGACCAGAAAATAAATACTTATGCGATCGATTCTTCTAATTCCAATCGTTTTAATGCAGATTATAAATTAAATTCATGGTTAATTGGACCAAAAGTTGGATTTACAACCAAGTTTCTCCTTTGTGAAACATTTCGGTTCTTCACAAATTTAAATTTTTCCCTTCTTTACCAGGATTTTAATAACAAAGCATCAATTGATAGAAATGACGGTTCAGGCTCAAATACTATTGCACAGGATACCTCATATATTGTTCCAAACATTGATACAGCTATTGGATTCGGATGGAGAAAAGCTTTTCAAAATGATGCATGGATAATAGATCTTTCTGCTAGCTACGATATAAATTATTATTTTTCACAACAACAATTACGAAGACTAGTGACCAAAGAATTTGCTTCAGATATTGGAGCATTAGCACTTCAAGGTCTAACCTTAACAGCAAAAATAGAATTCTAAATAAATCAATCTACTACCTAAAAAACTTTTTGGTTTTTTAGGTAGTAGATTAATGATCAAATGCACTATTGCATCGTATCCACCATCGTTTTCAAAATAGATTCATCTGGTGAAGTATAGAGATCATTATCTAAAGGCCAGATCATCACCCCTCCCAATCCTTGAGCCTTAACATAGTTGCATTTGACTTCAATAGAGCTCGGCTGTCCAGCGTTTAAAAAAGAAGCATTTTTAGGTGTATCAAAACTTACCCAAACATTATTTGTAGAATTGTAGGCATAATAACAGCCTGTATCAGCATCATACTTAAATCCATTGTAATAATATGAATCGCTAGCTCCTTTATTTACTATAATATTATTGTTTTGATGAGGAAAATAATCTCCAAATGTACGGTTATTAGGATTAGCAGGTAATTTACCCGTAACTGAACTTTGATTCAAAATAGATGGTGGTGGAATAGATTTTTCAATTTCAATGTAGGATAAATAACCAGCCTGATTAGTTAAAGGGCCTCCGGCATCTGCTCCAGAATAATTAGCACCAGGTCCATATGGATAATTATTTAAATCCCAACCCGTATTAAAATCTACTCCAGCAAAAGTATGCCCATAAGCTGCCAATCCTATGATGATTTTACTCAAATCACCACCTACTGCTGCAAAAGCCGTTTTATATTCACTAATAGTTTGTTGTGTAGAAAGAAGACCTTGAAAAGGATACAAAGGAGCGTTATCTGCTGTAACAGCAGAGTAACCAGGGCCATAATAATCATAGCACATCACATTGATGTGATCGAGATGCTTAGCACAATCAGCCAACCATTCAAAATAGGTTGCAGGAATATTTGGATCCACATTTTTTGGAGGTCCTACATCTGGGGTATAAGTTCCTGAAACGGTTCCTGCTGGAACGCTCGCTGGGGCTGCTATTGATAACACCTTACCTTGAGCATGCAATGCCGCACCAAGTTCTTTCAATAGATCATAATATCCTTGATAATCAGCTCCATTCCCCCCATGTTGGGTACTTGCTGGATATTCCCAATCAAGATCAATTCCATCAAAATTTATGTCAGTTTGAGTAGTTCCTGCCCATACATAGTTACCTGTACAAAGTGCAACAGCAGAAGCGATAAACTCCGTCCTATTTGCAGAATTTGTTGACATATCATGAAAATAAGTAAGAGTAGTATCACTATACCATATACCAGGAGTAGCAAAAAACCATCCTCCTATAGATAAAACGACCTTCAAACCAGGATGTGTATTTCTTAATGCAAGAGCCTTATCCCACTGTCCCTCTGTCTTGTGCCAATAATTAATATCATTCCATTCTGAAGGATAAATATTCCAGTTATTATGAACTGTATAATATGTTTTATTATCCACCCACGGCTGAGGTGAATTTTCTTCATACCCAAACTTAAAAAAACTAAAAGCATAATAAAAGGTATCTAATCCATTTATGTAAGCATCAAGATCTTCTGGTTTAGTTGCATATTGACCATTATATCCAGCTTGGTATTGCGCCCAATTTTCAAAATAACCTCCAATATTATATACACACAATCCATTCATTGAACAAAATGTAAAAATCCATAGAAATATTTTTCTCATACATACACTCCTCTTTTATAAAGCAAAATTATTACTTTATATTGAAATATTGTCAAAAAAAAATTTAAATTTTACGAATTAAATAAGCTTTTTCAGAATTCCGAAAGAAAAATCCTTTTTTTGAAAAGACAAAAAAACTTCAAAAATCTTTCTTAGACACAACTGCTTATCCTCAGATAGTACATATAGATCAAAAAAAACAAAGGTGCGAATCGATTCAAATGGCAAAGGAAGTAGGATTCCCCTAACGGGCCGCCTCTTCGCTGTCTTTAACAAGAAGACAATCGGCTTCGGTTTCTACTAGCCAATCTGCTTTTATGAAGCCACCCACTTCAAAAAAAGTACATGCGGGACGAATATCAGTGAAATATTCACCGTGAGCTCTAGCGGCTTCTTCCCACTTGGAAATGTCTGTGAGCATGATACGTGTGCGTATAACATTTTCGAGCGTGCCACCAGCCTCTTCGATAGCCTTTTTCATGATTCCAATGCAGCATTTTGTTTGTTCATAAACACTACCAAGGGAAACAGTACTACCATCTGGCGCAATTGCAGCTGTTCCGGATACAGAAATCATATTTCCAATTTTAACAGCACGCGAGAAGCCGATTGACCTTTCCATTGGAGATCCTGACGATATATTTTTACGATTAATTTTCATAGATGCGGTGTAACTAGGCAAATAATTTCACACAATTTTTATCCCCGAAATTGCAGGTGCGAAAAACATCGGATTATAATACCATAAAGATACAACAAATTAATAAAATGTCACATCGAAAAATCCCTTGTTACACTAAATGGCTTTTCGCTGTTTTTATGGCTGTTTTTATTCCAGGATATTGGATAGGTCACGGACCTTCAAATTTTCTTTGGTTCTCAGACATCGTTTTATTTCTAGCTTTTTTTGCAACGCTATTTGAATCAAGATTCCTAGCGAGCATGGCAGCTGCTGGCGGTTTTATATTTTTATCATTGTGGAATGTTGACTTTGTTTTCACATTGTTTACCTACCTCTTTGACATCAAATTGGCAGGTTTCACTGCTTATATTTTCAATAGTGAATCCTCAGTTTGGCTAAGAACTTTATCTCTTTTCCATGTTGCATTGCCTTTTCTTTTACTTTGGTTGATCTATCGACTTGGCTATCATAAACGGGCTTGGATTTTCCAAACTGCTTTTTTTGGAACCGTCATTCTTGTCACATGGCTTGTAACCGACCCCTCTAGAAATATCAATGTGGTCTTTAGCTATAAAATTTACAAATGGGTAAACATGGGAGCTGCATCTTTTCTGCTCATCGAATTTGTAG
>SDBV01004172.1_pt1 | contig 20920 bp, 22 predicted proteins | sample 2277081 | NCBI WGS metagenome assembly SDBV01 (sample SAMN10402039, study PRJNA504765) | marine sediment metagenome | isolation source: marine sediment core GS10_PC15, 223 cmbsf | place: Arctic Ocean: Southern Knipovich Ridge | collected 2010 | reverse complement strand
CAACAAGCTTGATTAGGCAGGTAGAAGGTTTGACGTGTTCAAGTATCACAGTCAGGCTTTCAAACGTACGGCTCTTCACGATTCTAGTCATGGAGATTCGATTATTCCCTTAAACGGTCAGAGCGCTTTTCTCCCAGCTAGCGACACTCAAATACCATACAAAAAGCCCCCGGTGGAGGTACTTTTAGCTGTAAGAGTCAAGTCTTCCGGGGGCTCTTCGTCAAGGAGGTTGCTACATATAAGGTACTACTGCTACTGGTATCGGTCTTTGCAAGCAAAAGGTTTAGCGAATCTATGAGGAGTGCTATCCGGAGACTAAGGCGGGAGTTGCCGGCGGTAAAGCTAGTGGTAAGAGTCGCTCGGGAACAAAGACGGAATCTGCCGTTGTTCGTCCTTCTTATGTGGTTGCAAAGTCTGAAGCTCTTGGTGTATCCGAAACCAAAATCAAAGAAGAAATCCAACTAGCGAAGGCGATAGAAGGGAGCGGTTGTCAAGTGGGCAGTTAAGTTATACTTGCGCTTAACGGCTGAACAGAGATGAGGGGATGAGCATGGACGAAAAAGAGGAACAATGGGAATTTGGCTTGCTGTTTTGCTCTGAGTGCGGGTGGGCGCCAGTGCCAGACTTCGTCAATGTGAAAAAAGATCACTATTGCCCACAACCCAACCGGCTTGAGCCTCTAGAAGGGCTGTGCGGCGGCCGAATGAAATTTAAACCGATAAGCAAAAGTAAAAACTGAGGCTAAGGCGCGGTATCCTTCGCCAGCTGTATCTGCATATCTCTTTCAATCAGCGAGCACGTTTTGGTCTATACAACCGCTAATGCCTGGAACCAAAACTGCGAGCGCAAGATTCAAGAAGAACAGCCGTTCGCTTGTTAGCCTAAACTGTCTTTGCTACCTTGGTGGTCCACTATCAAGGGGGTAGATATGTTTAAGGCTGTACGGGAAAACATCAAGCTGATTGTTATTTCCGCTGTTACATCACTGATTTTCTCTGCTGGTGGAGTCGCTATTGCGGGTGCGTTCATCACCGGCGCCGACATCAAAGACGAGACAATCACCAACAAGGATATTGCCAACCATACCATCGGCTACAAGAAGCTAAGGTCGTCGTCGGTCAATACTTACAAGATAGCCAACTATTCTATCCAGGGCAAAGACATCAAGAACCGCACAATACCGGCTATTAAATTGACAAGCAACTTTGCCCCGGCCAGCCATAGTCACGGTGATGCTAGTCATAGCCATAGCTATGCCAGTGCAAGCCATAGTCACAGCTACGCAAGTACAGGCCACATCCATGATCAACGGTATTACACGGTATCGAAAACAGACGATATGTTCAACACGATCATAGACTATGTGGATACGATGGACGACATAATTATGGACTTGGTTATCAGTCTACATGGGGGACCTAGTTTGAGTGAGACTCAAGAATTAAAAGCTAAGATGGAGGCTTTGAGGGAAGAGCTACTCGACTCGCGAGCTAAACTTAGTCAGTGAGCGAAGCGCAACCGAGCCGAACTTAACTCTGAGCCAGTAACCGCCTTGGAACACTATACCGCTTAGTCGCTGAATCTCAGAAATAAAAAATATTTCTATGTGGGGGAGTGTTTCTGGGGGTTTGCTGGTGAGGATTCACTGATCTTGCGACGGACAAATCCCACATCATTGGCTAATATGTCGCGCTTGATCTGTGGGATACTTAAGAAAAGCAGACGTTCATAACTTTCGTCATTCCAATCTTTTAGAAAACCGACAAATGAGAACAGTATTGTGGCTATCAGTATTAGCGTGAATTTTGAAAGCGCCCATTTGCTGAGTGGGAATACGATCAAGTCTATTGATATCGAGCGCAACAAATAGGCTATCCCGGCTTGCTCAGTAGTTAATAGGATGACGAACCAGCCTAAGGCAGCTGTTATATAAAGAAGATGAGTTCCTGAGTAGGAGAGCCCTCTCCCTTCTGAACGCTCCTTGAGTAGTTCCTGCTCAAATAATGACGCAAGTGTATTGGCCTCCCGGGTACTAATGCCATATCGTTCCATCAGGTCAGTCCGATAATTATCATCCCCAAAGCAACGGCGTATGTTGTCCTGCATAGAATAAATTATTAATTCGTAAATGAGTGTTCTATACAAGAAGTAGATTAGAGTGCCGCCGACAGTAGTTGTGACCGTTAAGATTGCGGTTCCGCCGATATCCCCGGTATGAAGAAAAAGCAGAGTGATCTGCGACACTACCAATTCCAAATCAAGAATCGCCAGGTAACCCCATGCGATTACGCCAGCAAATAGGTATCGGATTGCATTTCGAAAAGATAATTCAGCCATCGGTATTTAGTTATCATAGCGCTAGCTTGTGCGATAACTCAAATATACGGCTGACCAGCGGCTAATGATATCACTGCATGGTCGCTTAACTCCGGGAAGAAATAGTATTCTATATATGAGGGAAGCCCCTATGTGCTTGCTGGTGACTGTTATTCCAAAAAAATAATATCTAGGCAGACCTCCTAATAGTCATAGGATCGACCGGCCCCCGGGGGGGTTGGGGTACGGGGGTCCGTATATATGCCAGGGGATGGCCGGATCGAACCATCAGCGGGACAATTCAGGCGCAAATCTGTTAATCAATCGTTAGCTTTACCGCTCAATTAATCGCCAATACTCGTTAGCGTCTCGTTAGCATCTTCTTATAGTCGCCAACAAATCTTTAAACTTTCTTTCACCAACTGCTACCAGGGCACATACCACTAGCCGCCTGGTCAAGCGCTGTTTGACATGATAATTCAATAGGACTAGATTAATGTATGCAAGGCAAGCCAAGATTGATTATAAAGGCTGGTGACAAGGTAAGTATCAGGCTTGCGAGCAGACGATAAACGGCCCGGCGATGCGAGAACATCCCGGGCCATGGCAATCGACAATGGAGGTCGATCACATGAAAATACTAGCATACACAAAAGAAGTCTACGGCAATTCCCTCACCTATCTAGTCCCTGGTAGCGCTTGCGATGCTATACAAACACTCACAGGAAAGAAAACGGTAGACAACCGCGACCTTGCAGCGCTTAGACTGCTTGGGCATGAAGTCGTTATCTATGACTCCGAAGCAATGGCATATAGTAGCGCCGTCACCGTTTGACCCTTCCCGCTATCCCTAACCCGGATAGCTGAATAGGCCAAGCGACGACCGACCAGCACCTTGAAAACTGAATAGCACCAAGCAGCAAGGTAAACGTCCCCGCGCTACCTACGTAGCCGGGGACACGGCTAGATACTTGGAGGTATCTAACATGAAAAAGAGTACCACTAAAGCACAACGCCTAGCACGTTCAAAGGCACTCCGCGAACAGTGGAGAGAAAGCAAGAAAATGGCCGAAAACGACTTAACGGCCAAAGCACTTTGGCGGGAATCTGGCGGGGGGATGAGTTACTATTCATTCTCTTTTGTCCTCTACCAGATGAAAGAACACGGTTTCGATGGCCTGCCCTATCTCGATATGAAAACCTTCAACGGTTGGAAACAATCAGGTTTTCAGGTCCGACGCGGTGAAAAGTCGGTTGTATCCGGTATCGTCTGGATGGCCCCGGTTGATAAAGACGGCATCGAGATTGAGGATGCGCCACTGTACCCGAAAACCTACCATCTCTTTCACAATAGCCAAGTAGCGGAGGTGGCATAAAATGGACCGCAACCGCTACGAAGAAAAGCAAGCCGACCGTAAAGAGCGCTACGAGGAAAGAGCCCGCAACGCTCGCCAAGAATCAACCGAACTATGGGAACGCGGCGGCAAGATGGCTGAGGCTATCCCCTTTGGTCAACCGATTCTAGTAGGCCACCACTCAGAAAAACGGGACCGCAACTACCGTGCCAAGATAGATCGAACTTTCGATAAGGCTTGCGCGGCCACCGATAAGGCCAAGCACTACGAAAGCAAAGCCGCCGGCGTTGGCAAGGCCGGCATATCATCGGACGATCCCGACGCGGTTGTTAAGCTCAAGGCAAAACTCGCCAAATGGGAAGCACTACAAAAACAGATGAAAGCTGTAAACGCCGCGCATAAGAAGTATCTGAAAGACCCGGCGAGTCTTGAAAAATCGGATCTTCACAAAGAACTAAAAAACAAGATTCGCACCTATGAGCCTCAGTATTCTTGGGAGCCTCACCCATACCCGCCGTATGCGTTACAGAACAACAACGCCAACATCCGACGCATGAAAGAGCGGTGCAAGACCTTAGCGGCCACCGCTGACGATGAGACAACCACCAAGACGGTAAACGGTGTCGAGGTTGTCGATAACGTCGAGGAGAACCGCTTGCAACTGTTCTTTGACGGCAAGCCGTCCGAGCAGATACGGGCAACGCTCAAGAGCAACGGTTTTCGTTGGTCGCGGTATAACATGGCATGGCAACGACAGCGCGGCAATAATGCGGCCTGGGCCGCCGAGCGTGTACTTGCCACACTGGACACGACCCGCCCCCGCGTATTGACAGACCTAGAGCAAGTCGAAGCGCTCAAGATACGTCTAACCGCTTTAGGTTGGGAGTTTGTCAATGTTACCGAACACGTTAGCGACGACATGAGCCCAAGCGGTGAATACTCGCTAACCATGAAAAGCGGAAGCGGGATATGTGCCACTTGGGGCACCGACCAGATCGACAGCTATATAACCTGACAACCAACATCAACCCCGACCCGGCATGGAAGACTGGGCGGGAAGAAGGGAGCGAAATGACCAGCAAGAGAACGTATGAGGACAACGCGGAGTTTGGAGCAAAGGGCGGAGAGACGACCAAGGCCCGGCATGGAGTGGATCACTACAAGAAGATCGGCAAGGCCGGGGCAAGTAAAGGCGGACGCGCCACATTGGAGCGGCACGGATCAGACTACTTTCGCCAACTTGCCTTAAAGAGGCATCAGAAAAATAAGGCCAACGCAGATGAAAGCGAGAAGTAAACGGATACAGTATCCGTATGTCTTAGCTGGTAGACAGCCTAGCTTCTAACAGTACTTCTAACAGCAGCCCCTAGGCCATACCTAAACAGGCAGGTCAGAGAGTTACATGTGGATAGTGGTTGAAGTGAGAATATAGGCGCAAGTAGACATAAACCTGTTCTTTTCCTATTCCGGCACGGATTGAGATTGAAATTCATCGGCAAGAGCTGGTAGCTTGCCACAGCTAGCACACTGGCGTCGGATTATTTCCGCACCTTGCTCTATACATCGTTGCACTCTCTCCGGTGATAGCCAGTGGCCTACCTCAATCTTGTGCTTAGTTTCGATGATGCGGGCGAGGTTGTTGCTTATCATCCCCACCGCTTTAGCTTTCTCTAATGGATCAAGCTCAACGGACTCCATGTTGTCCAACGCTTCCTCAAGCAGGGCAACTGTTGCGGCAATATACTGTCTCAAGTCCAGGAGGCTCGGATTGCCCTTGAGTTCCTCAATCCTCTTTTTTAAGCTCTTTGACCTTGGGTTGCGGTAAAGACCTGTAGTTACTTTTGCCGGGCCACCATGAACCTTACAGCGCCCGTTATTCATTACAAACGGACTGACACAAATTGTTTGACCATCACTTTTAAGGCTTCCACATAGCCATTGGCCTTTTTGATTCTTGAGCGTCAAAGGTGCATAACTTTCGTTGGACTTCAAAGGTCCCTGACTTGTATCAACTTGAATTACTTCTTCCGCTTCTTTCATGTACTTTCTCCCTCGATTCGTCCTACATGCTTTCCAAAATCTCTATGCATGCGCGTGTTTTGAATCCTCTAAGGCTCACAAGCGAGATTATTGAGTCTCTCTTGTCTCCCTGCCCATCCTGAACCTGAATAGTGAGCATCCCGGCGCTGTACACTTTGCAACCGCATGAGGCTGATTGCCCATACAATCAATGCAAAAAGCTCTGATAGCTTGGCCCCGCGTCAGGCGCTTCGGTTTGGCTGTTCTAGTCACTAGAGTTTGCACCTCCCTGGCCTTGGGTTTTTATTTCGAATCCGTTTGCTACCTCTTCATGGGCATAGGTGCCGATAGCGTTGAGAAGATTGCTGAGTTTGTGGCTCAACTTCTTAAATGCCGGTAATGACTCTTCCCGCGTGTCTTGCGGTATGCCTTTGTTATCAAGATAGGTTTCGAGTTCTCGGAGCTTTGCTAGGTGAAAGTTGTACTCACTCTTGAGAAGTTCCGCCCCGGTCAGTTCAGTTGCCCTGAATGTCTGTTTAAGTGAGTCGATATTCTCTCTGTCTTGTTGGTCTCTCAGTTCAGCGATAACAGCGTCCCGGTTGCTCTTAATCAGCTCTATCATGTCCTTGCCTGGTGGCGCTTGAGCCGACAATTTAATCTTTGAGCCGTTAAGTGTGGCGATTATGCCCCGAGTAGAGAGTTTCGCTAGGTAACTCATAGCTCTACCTCGTATGTTCCGCTCGATTCAGGTCTTTCTGTAGCCGTTGCGGTTTCGTGAACGTTGCAAGTTGCATTCCCTAGTGTAGTAGTATTACCAACGTTTAGTTCTACCTGCTCAGTAGGGGTGTTAGCCCCTTTACTAAAATTAGGTGCAACTTTCGTTGCAACGTTCGTTGAATCGTCCTCAGTTTCAGGTGAACTGGCGGTCTCTACTTTCCTTATTACGTCGTAAGTTTTCGCCCTTCCCTGCTTCCCTACCGGTACAACTATCTTGTCGCTTTTTAGCCTGGACATTTCCGGCTTGACTTGAGTAATAGAGAGCCCAAGCTCATCAGCTACTTCCTGGGTTGTTCGTTTTCCCTCTTGCTCTAACGCTATCTCTATCTGCTTCCTAATGGATAGATGCTCGGAGAACTCTGAGCTTACGTCTGTAGATTCGAGCATGTAGGTGTCGGCGGTTCTTGAGACTTTGAAACCAAAGGGCTTTTGCTTTTCGGTTAGGTTGGCCTTTTTGTGCTCAAAGATACCCCTAGCGCCATCGTCTGAGCTGTTGAGCTGCCAAACGTTTCTCGATAAATTGCGCTTGTACGCGCTTCCGAACTCGGTTTTTTGACTAGCCTTTTGCCCTGGTGCAAGTTTGCTGTGATGGTCTAAAACCAACACGCTGCCTAGCTTTCGGATGTTCTGAAACCAGGCGCAAACGTCACTAGACGATTCGCCGTCCCCGCTCATTGCCACACCGACTGAATCAATGATGATCAGCTTGAACTCGACCTGCTCAATGAGCGGTATTATCTCTGATAACTGAGCAGGCTCGGTTTCGTCGTTTTCCGGGCTACCGGGGGCAAAGTACATGAGCGAATCGTTTAGCGTCTCAAGCTCTACCCCAAACCCCTTGCATATCGCTGAGAGCCTTCGTACCTGCTGCGAGGCGCTTAACTCAAAGTCTAGGTACACAACCCTGCCTTGAGAGACTTTCCTCTTTAAGAATGGCTCACCGAGGGCGATACAGACCCCGGCATACATAGCGATATAAGACTTGCCCTTGCCGCCATCTGCAAATATCGAACTTATGGCACCGTCAACAAGAAACCCGTCGATTAGCCACTCTTGGTCAGTTATCGGGGTCTCGCATAGCGGTTTGATGAACGTTGGTAATATAAAGTTACTAGGGTTGCAACTTCCAACCTTCGTTTCGATTAGCTCTAGTAGCTCCTCTTTCGTATGTCCAGCCGCCAGCCAATCGGACACATCGCCCTTTTCGGGTAAGTCGGGTAGCATGACGATCTTGACGCTGGCGGCGATCCCCGTAAGACTATCGGCCACTTGTTTGGCATGAGCCTGCCCAGCGCCTTCTGGATGGGATTTACTCGGTGGGTCATTGTCAGGGAACACGATCACGCTAGCGCCTTTAAAGTGTTTTGACAGATCGAACCATTTACCGGCCCCGCCAGAGTTGGTCGTCGCCGTCAGACCAAGACTCGCGAGTCGGTCGCAATCCTTTTCGCCCTCACATACATAGACGGTTTCGCCAGCGTTCATGGCTTTAATGACTTCGGGAAATCGGTATGGAAGTTTCTCGACATCCTTCATTGCCTCTTTGTATTTGTAGCCACCTTGACCATTAGGGGTACGGTGGAAAAAATCTTTGCCTTGTGTGCGCTCTACTTGGTAAACGAGCTTGCCGGTTTCGTCGGTATAGTCGTATACGATGGGCTCATTCTTTATTGGGCCGATGGCATCATCGTACAAATCGGCAAAGGTTAACCCGATCTTGGTAAGGATGTCATCGGTAGAACATCCAGCGAAACAATGCAGTATGGTTTTGCCGTCCTCGACGGTCTTGATTGATAGGCTGGCGGTCTTATCCTCATGCGCGGGACACTTCGCCATATGGCTGCCAGCGGTTTTCTTAACCCCTGATAGCTTGTTCAGTATTTGCCCGGTGTTCATAGGTTGCGGTACCGCCAGCCAGTCAACTTTCGGCCACGCAGGTTGGTGCCGGCGTCAGTAACTGTCCAGGGAATCCCTTCATGATTCGCGGCAAACCATTCTTCGCCAGCGCCTAACGGCTCGGCCCGACCGTCGTAGCTCTTCATCCAATCGTGCCCTGCACTAGCGCTTGAGAGGCGGTATCGTTGTCTCAGCATTTTTATCTTCCGTTTGTGCATCGTCGTCGCTTTCCTGAGCGGCGATTTTGTTGCCTAGTAGATATTTGTCAAATTCCGATAGCTTAAAGAGCAGCTTCACTCCGGCGGTCGCGTGAGGTATTTCGTGTTTGTGGTGATAAATCCAACTCTCAGACATTCCGCTGTGTTTACTTAGGCCTCTCACGTCCGTCCACGGCTCGAACTGTTTGCGTATACTCTCCTCAAGTTCTTCTCGATCTTGCTCGCTCACTTACTCATCACCTCCGAGACCTGTTCACATTCCGGCAACAGCTCCCGGACTCTTTTGATTGATAAGCCTGTTTTCGCCGCAAAGACGGCGATGATCTCAGTTGTGGCTCGCCTATCACCATTAACGATCTGGGAGATATAGGCTGCTGACTTACCCGCCTCTTCAGCAATCTCGAGCTGCTGCACGTCAAGTAGCTGAAGCACGATATTCATTCCAGTCATCACTACACCTCTTAGAGTTACTGCGGCTGTCTTATATCTATTGTAATGGTTCTGGCGCTTACCACCTACCAAATAATGGAGGGTTGTTATTATTCGTCGCCATGCGTTACCAGGCACGTTAGCGGGGCTATAGTTGAAACCCATAATCTGAGTGTTGACTGATTAGCAAAACGAATGTAAGCTATACGGTATGGAGAATTACAAACATGATGACTTTCAGCCTATAAGAATCGGGGAATCATAGTATGAACGACGCTGAATGGATGGCTAAGTACTGGCAGGTGGACAAACCAACGCTGGCCTTTGAGCAACCGCATTTTTTTACTGTCCCTAAAGTTGATGATGAGTTCTTCACGTGGCGCACTGATAGCGAACTTGCGGTAAACCGTGGCCCGGTATTTCCCTATTTCCTCGATACTGATTTCGAGTCCTATGACGGCTTTCGAGAGTTTACCAACCTGTTTGGCTTTGAGGGCTTTTTCGCTTTTTCTCCTGCCTTAGAAAAGGAATGCAACAAGGGCCTGCACACCATGACTCGGGCATTTATCCATGAAACAGTCTTTCGTCAGATAAAACACAGACTGCTGCACGAACAACGAATACTTCGAAACTTAAAGGACTTGCTTTTCGATTCGAGCGCAGACCGGAGGAAATTCGCTAATCCTTTGTTCGACGAGGGCATTCATGCCCTTGCAGACGGTATTGATAATGAAGACGGTGCCGAGTTGATCCAAGCGACCAAGGAAAACATCGGAGGTATTAGAATTCGGCTCTTGGCCGAAACATTCTTGCAGACGCATATGGTGTTAATGGCTGAGGCAACCCCGCGACCGCTAATAAAAAACATTCCGGTAGTCTATGGCTTCCCTGATATTGTTTCTCGCTGCTACCTTGAGCTACTTGACGTTTTCAACCATGGCCGAAAACCAAAAGAGTGTGAGAATTGTCACCACCTATTTCTGCCTAAAACTGCTAATGAGAAATACTGTGAGCGACTTGACCCTAGCGCCTCATGCTTTCGCCCAAGCCAGACACCAACAATAGGCGGCTATGTTGTATCGGACGCTAAGGAGTTAATTGGATTTGACCCGGACATAACAAAATGGACATGCCGGGAACGTGGTCGTCTTGCCAGGTGGAAAAAAAACCTTACTCCGAGTGAGAAGAAATACCAACGGGAAAAGCGGAAACGACTTAACCGCGTCAACTATCTTGCGCGCACATATGATAAAAAATCCGAGCGCTATAAGGTCGAAAAAGCGGACTACGATAAGTGGATGGAGAAAAATAAGCCCAAGCGGAAGAAGAAAAGGAGTGATTGAGTATGGCATCAGTAGTTAAAAAGGGGCACTGCTACTATCTAGTGTTCACCGTTGCAGGAAAACAAAAGTGGGAGAGTTTGCCGAAAGGGACGAACAAAAAAGAAGCGTTGGTACTCAAGGCGGAGCGCGAGGTTCAAATCAACCGGAAGCAGTACTCCGACAAGCGAATCGTGTTTAATGAGTTGGCGGACAAATGGCTCGACACTCAGACCGCCAAGGTCAAAGCCGGAGAGCGTAAGTACTCTACCGTAGAAGGCTATCAAGCCATCAATGACGTTCATCTCAAGCCGTTTTTCGGCGATATGCAAGTCCTGGATATCACCGTCTCGGACATCGAGGACTACATAGTCCAGAAGCAGGCTACAAAGCTCTCTAACCGCTCTATCGGCTATCAGGTTGCCCAACTGTCCCGGATGCTCAAGAAGGCTGTCGTGTGGAGCTACTGCTATCAGAACGTCGCTCTGTACGTGGAGCGGCCATCCCCGGAGCATAAAGAAGTGAAGATATTGTCATCAGAAGAGATTGACCGACTCTTAACGACCGCGACTGGTCAAGATAGATTGATTGTCCTTACCGGCATCCTAACCGGCGTTCGCGCCGGAGAGTTAGTCGCCTTGAATTGGGGCCGGGTCGATCTCGTCGACGCGGTAATCGACATCAGCGGGCCGCGTGCCAATTACGTGCGCGGACGATTCGAGCAACCGAAAGCCAAGGGCTCGATCAGGCAGGTTGTCATACCGCCGAACCTCGTAGGCGCGCTGGCAGGCCATAAGCCGGATGATGCGAGCGACGACGATCTAGTATTTTCTAATGGCGCTGGACATCCAATTGCATGGGCAAGTTGGTTACATCGGAGCTGGCATCCACTTATAGATGCGGCTAAGGTGCCGAAGGTGAAGTTTCATTCACTCCGACATAATTATGTCAGCGTTCTTCGCGCCGCCAAGTATGATTGGCCCATCATTCAGCGTCTTGTCGGCCATCGTGACTTATCGACAACACAAAATATTTATACGCACATGCTACCGGGCCAAGAAGTCGGAGCCGGTCAGAAGATACAGGACGCCTTCAAAGAATACGTGAAATAAAACGATCCATTAGAAGAATCTTAGAAGAAAGCCCTTCCAGGTTATTTTAGAAGGGCTTTCTTTTTGCCATCATACCTGCTAAGAGTAGTAGTTCATGCGCCGCTTCTTCATCCATACTCGAGACATCAACGGAGAGGACATCCGGATAACCGGTTCCGACGTCCATCACATCAAGGACGTCCTGCGGTTGAGTCCCGGAGCCAAGGTGATCTGTATCGACGAGTCAGCCGCCGAGCATGAGGTGGCCCTGACCGAGCTCGCCGAGGATGCTGTGACTGGGAGGATAATCAAGACCACCCGGCCCGAACGCCCGAGTATCGCGGTGGCCCTCTTCCAGGGTCTCCCGAAAGGACGCAAATTCGATTTTGTCGTCGAGAAGGCGACCGAACTGGGAGCCGATGTAATTACGCCGGTCTTGATGGAGCGGTCCATACCCACCGGCGACGGCGCCGCCAAACGGACTGAGCGCTGGCAACGCATAGCGACAGCCGCAGCCAAGCAATCGCGGCGCGTGACGATGCCGGAGATCGGCACACCGGTGGGCTTTCCGGCACTCATTGACGCGCTAGGCGCTTACGACCGGGTCCTTCTTTTTTGGGAGGGGGCGAGCGAGCCCGTTGATGCGGCCCTGCGAGACTTTTCCGGAAAATCGCTGGCCTTGGTGATCGGCCCGGAGGGCGGCCTGGCCGCCCTAGAGGTCGAGGCACTCCTGTCAACTGGGGCGGCCCCCGCCTGGCTGGGACCGCGTATCTTGCGAACCGAGACAGCGCCCATCGTCGCCTTGGCCGTTGTCAATCACGTACTCCGCCGCTAGGATTCGACCATGAAGACTTTCGCGCTGGCGACCTTGGGCTGCAAGGTCAACCAATACGACGGCGACGACATCCGGCAACGGCTGCGGGCATACCGCCAGGTCGACTTCTCCGAAGCCGCCGACCTCTACATCGTTAATACTTGCGGCGTCACAGCCGAGGCCGAGGCCAAGGCCCGGCAACTCCTTAGACGGGCGAAACGTACCAAGCCAGACGCATTCCTGGTCTTGACTGGATGCTACCGCCCGGAAGAACAAGAACGCTTGCGCGCTCTCGGCGTAGACCTATTCATCTCCAATGCCCAAAAAGCGCGCCTTCCGGAACTACTGGATAGCGAACAAGCCGAGCGGGCTGCCGGCGAACCATCGCGCTCGACTAAGCGAACCCGTGCCTTCGTCAAAGTCCAGGACGGCTGCGACCAGCGCTGCTCATACTGCGCCATCCCCGACTTTCGCGGAGCCCCTTTTAGCCGCGCAGTCGACGACGTTATTGACGAGATCGGAGATTTGAGCGCGGCCGGGGTACCCGAGGTCGTACTGACAGGGATCCATCTAGGCAAGTACGGCGTAGACTTCGAGGGAACGATGGACCTGGCCGCACTCACAAGAACGGTATTACGGGAGACCGGCATCGCCCGCCTCCGCCTCAGCTCTCTTGAACCTCAGGAGGTCACCGACGACCTTATTGAGCTCATGACAGCCGAAGTGCGTCTCGCACGCCATCTCCACCTCCCGCTACAAAGCGGCAGCGACCGCATCCTCAAGCGGATGAACCGTCCCTATGATTCGGCCGGTCTTAAAGCAACTGTCGCTAGGATCGCCGGAGCGATGCCCGATATTGGACTAACAACCGACGTGATGACCGGTTTCCCGGGCGAATCCGACGCCGACTTCGAGGAGACTCTGGAGTTGATCGAGTCCTGCGGTTTCAGCCGCCTTCACGTCTTCAAGTTCTCGCCTCGCCCCGGAACACCGGCGGCGGTGATGCCGGAGACCGTAGCCGAGACCAAAAGATCGGCCCGCGCGGCCCGCACCAGGGAGTTGGGCGGGCGCTTACTGGCCGAGTTCGGCGCCCGTTTCGTCGGCAAGACGGTCGAGGTCGTTGCCGAGCCGCCCAAAGACGGTGCTCAAACCGGATTGACCGGAGAGTATCTTCGAGTAAAATTCAATCAAGCGGTCGCGCCGACCGGACGGATCTGCTCTGTATGGGTAGAGAGAAGTGAAGACGGGTTCTTAGTGGGAAGGGTTCAAGATGAGTGATGAGTGTCTCTTTTGCCAGATAGCCTCAGGAAAAATCGCCTCGGATATCGTCTACGAGGATAATGACATGGTCGCGTTCACGGACATCAGCCCCGGGGCGCCGACCCACTTGCTGGTCGTCCCTCGCCGCCATATTGCCAGCCTCAACGACCTCGAGCCCAAAGATGAAGCGTTGTTGGGAAAGATGGTGTCGACCGCTGCAACACTCGCCAAACAGCGCAATCTCGATGATGGCGGATATAGATTAGTGATCAATACGGGCCGCGACGCCGGTCAAACCGTCGACCACATACACTTGCACCTGCTAGGCGGGCGCTCGCTCTCTTGGCCCCCTGGCTAAAAGCGCGGCTAATCTGAGGCCTCACTGGACCCTTTTTGGTCCTCGAAGAGTGCCTGAAAGACCTGATTGATCTCCGGCGCCTCTTTATCGGTCAATTTTTCCAGCTCGGCCCGGACCGTCTCCGGGTCAAGGCCGCTTTTCAGGTAGAGCTCGCCGAGGTTCCCGGCCGACATGCCGTCGGCGGGATTGAGATGGAGCGCCTGCGCGAAGGCCCGAATGGCTATGAAATCGTTGGCAAGTCCGACATATGCCAACCCCAGGCCCTGCCAGGCGCGCGAGGCGCCCACCCCGACCTGGGTATCGTAGATGCCCGGTGCCTCCCCCATCATCGCGCACGCCGCGAAGGACGTAATCGCCTCATTGAAATCGTTATTCTCGAGACGGGTCAGCCCTCGCAGATACTCGAGGTCGGTGTAGTCGGGCCACTGCCTTAGCCCCTTCTCTGTCCAATGGAAAACCGCACTTGAATCCTTCTTTGTCCGGTAACAGATAACGATCTTCAAGACAATACCGGACAGATTCATCGGGATCCGCTCGGCCAACGCTTCATAAGCCTGCTCGTACTTTTTCAGGGCCTCGTCAAACCGCCCTGCCTCCATTTCAGCGTCGGCGGCCAAGACCAGTACCTGAGGGTCGTCTCCTCCGGTTTTTGAAAGTAGCTCTTGGTTGCGGGCGACCTTGTCTCTATCGGACATGATCGGGTCTAGATAGCCGAAATGAATAACACGAACAGACAGTTGGCCGATAGAGCCGCTCTTCGTGTCGTCGAACTGTATCTGCTCGTGTATGATCCCCTTGAACCGGCGCGCCGGGTGGTTGCGTACCAAACGTGGACTGGGGAAAGACTGTTGAGATGCTTTCTCGGTAGACTCGCCCTGCAAGTTGACGACGGTCAACATGTAGGCGTCCAACTCCGGGTCCTTGACGGCCTGCCGGATAGCGGCCTCCGCACCCTCCTCCAGCACCTCGTCGGCATCGAGCCAGAGAATCCAGTCCCCGGCGGCCGCTTCGAAGCTGATGTTCCGAACAGCGCTGAAGTCATCGACCCAGTCGGTCTCGATGACGTTCGCGTCAAACTTCCTGGCTATCTCTATCGTCTTATCCGTCGAACCCGTGTCGACAACGATTATTTCGTCGACCAGCTTCTCCACACTCTTCAGACATTGAGATAAGAACTCTTCTTCATCTTTAACGATCATGCAAAGAGAGATACTTGCCTCGTCTGAACGGTTTTTTTTGGCCATTTGTCCCCAATCGTCTTTTCAGTCTGATACGCGAACAATTCTATTGTTAGCCGGCGAGTGTGTCCAGGACGGCGACAGACTCTTTTGTATGCACTCTTTGGGTAAATAGCCTGGTGAGGTGAGGAATGTGACAAAAAAGATTGCGATCCTAGCGACAGATTATTTTGAAGACTCAGAGGTTAAGGCCCCATATGAGCGGCTCAAGGACGCCGGATTCAAGGTAATGATCGTCGGTCCGGTCGAAGGAAAAGAGATCACCGGAAAACGAGGACGGTTCACTGTCAGGACCGACCTGGCCATCGACTCAGTTAATGTCGATGATTTTGACGCGCTGGTCATACCGGGCGGATACTCTCCGGACAGGCTGAGATTGAATCCCAGCGCCGTGGAGTTCGCTCGAGATTTTGTGCGTAGCGGCCGGCCGGTCGCGGCCATCTGTCACGCGGCGCAGCTGCTTATTTCAGCAAAGGTTGTTAAGGACAGGACATTAACCTGCTGGCCATCGGTAGCAGTCGACCTGGAGAACGCAGGCGCACACTACATCGACAAGGCAATAGTCGTCGATAAAAACCTGATAACATCCCGGAAGCCGGAAGACCTGCCGGTCTTTATTGACGCGATTATCTCTGCCATCGAGGGTGACGAGGCCCAGCTTTCAGCTTGAGTTTGGCCTTTACAGGCATAACCTTGTCTTTTATTCTGGTGCAAACTCGAAAGCGGTGAGCGTTCTTGATAGAAGTCAAATTCTTCGCAATGTTACGCCAGGTTGTGGAAGGCGGCGAAGCGCAGATCGACGCGTCCGATGTCCGGACGGTCGGCGACCTTCTCGATAAAATGGAGGGCGACCGGCCGGGACTGAGACTGTCTGTCGAAAAGGCCAAGGCCAGGGTGGCGGTCAACCACGAATTCGTCGCCTTCGACGCTCCCGTTCAGGACGGCGATGAGGTGGCCTTCATTCCGCCGATGTCCGGCGGTTCCGGCGCATCGGCGGATGAGCTGGTCCGCATCCAGCTCGAAGACTTCTCAGTCGACGAGGAGATAGCCCGGGTGATGCGAACCTCGGCCGCTATCGGCGGCGTTGATATCTTCCTGGGAACAGCGCGAGAGCTTTCCCGCGGACGAAACATCGAGAAGATCGAATTCGAGCACTACCCGGGTATGGCTGAGAAGCAACTTCGCTACCTGCGGACTGAAGCTATCAAGCGCTTCAATATTATCGAAGTCGGCATCGTCCATCGCTACGGAACCATCACCATCGGCGAGAACATTGTCCTAATAATCGCCGCCGCCCAGCACCGCAAGGAAGCCTTCGAGGCCTGCCGTTGGTGCATCGACGAGCTGAAGCAAATCACCCCGATCTGGAAGAAAGAAGTCACGGTCGAGGGCGATTTCTGGGTCGAAGAGCACCCTTAAGGTCCGGCCGAAAAGTCCGGGGGCAGTCTAAGTTGGAAACGCGGTCCAAAGCCCCGGGCGCAAAGCAGACGAACGACGAGGTGAGGGAAGTGTACATGAGGTACACGACCAAGCCGAGGAGGAGGATAACGCCGCGAATGGGTTTTTCGACCGCGTTTCTAGCTCGCGGAGCCTAATAGGCCATAAATAGCGAGTAGAGCCAAGAAGTTATTGAGCGAGTGGAGCAGGATGCTCGGCGCTAAAGTACCGCGATACTCGTAAAGGATGACCAAGACCATCCCGATGATGAACATCGGCGTGTATAGCAGCGGAAAGAAATGGAAGAGAGCGAAAACGGCGGAGGTCAGCAGCATCGCCTTGGCCACTCCGAACCGTTTGCGGAAACCCGGATAAAGAAAGCCCCTGAATAACATCTCTTCCCCGATCGGAGCTAAGATGACAATAACGACAAAGGCGACGGCAAAACCGGCAGTCGAAGCTCCGAAGTCCCTGATTCCTAGTTGAGTAGGTACCTCCGAATTCGACACGGCCCGAAGAGCGACCGCGTAGATGGCCATACCGACAAAAGCGATTATCTGACCAAGAATGGCCAAGGGGACATCGAGCCAGACCTTGAAGCCGTTGAAACCAAGCTGGGCATAACTCGCGCCCCGGACCCGACGGCCCAATATCCAGACCAGCCCCGCCGAAGCGACGAACGCCGCCACTCCAGCCACGACCATCGGCAGGCTTTTGGGTATCGGCTGAAAACTCAGGCGCAATCCGGCGACGGCCAAGAAAAACAGCACGGTGCTGGCGACTATCCAGGCGGGCACCAATAGAGCCACTGCCAGCATCGCATCCCCAGCCGACCAGGGCACTTCCTCTTGAGGCTCGCTTATCGCGTCCAACTCATCGGACTCTTCCCACTCATGTTCGGGATTCCTCATCTAACCATTCTCATCCAGCATCTCCAGAAACTCGGTCTCAGTCAGCACCTTGACGCCCAATTCCCGCGCTTTTTCCAGCTTACTGCCGGCTTCGAGACCGGCCACGACGTAATCCGTAGAACCACTGACGCCACCAGTGGCTTTGCCGCCCCTCTCCTTAACCAGCTCTTGGGCCCGTGCGCGACTCATCTTCGAGAGAGTACCGGTAAAGACCCAGGTCGTCCCAGCCAGCGTTGACATGCGCGCCGGTCCTTCTGGCGCCGTCATCGCCACCCCGGCCATCCGTAGCTTTTCAATGACGCGCCGGTTGTCCTCTTCGCGAAAAAATGTCTCGATACTCTCAGCTATCTTCGGGCCGACCTCCTCTATCGCCTGGAGCTGCTCGAAATCGGCCCCGGCCAAGGTGTCCATATTCTTGAATTCAGCGGCCAGGATCTCAGCCGTCCTGGCGCCCACATGTCTTATCCCTAAACCAAATAGGACTCTCTCCAGAGGACGCTCTTTCGAAACGGTGACGGCTTGCGCCAGCTTTGCGGCCGCCTTCTCCTTAAAGTGAGCAACAGACTCCTCAAGGTCCCCAGCGCTTAGATTATATACATCGGCGATGTCGCGGACGCGCCCCGAAGCCAGAAGGTGCTCGACGACGGCCGGGCCGAAACCCTCGATATCCATCGCCCCCCGGCTGCCGAAGTGGACGAGCCGCTCGAAGACTTGCTTGGGACAGGCCATATTGGTGCAGCGGGCCACCGACTCCCCGGTTGGCCTGACGACGCGAGCCCCGCATTCCGGGCAGTTCGTCGGCAGGACCCACTCCGTCTCAGCTCCAGTCCGCGCCTCGATGATGGGTTTGACGATCTCTGGGATGACTTCACCGGCTCGTCGAACGACTACCTTGTCCCCAATGCGGATATCTTTCCGCCGGACCTCGTCTTCGTTATGAAGAGTGGCCCGGCTAACGATAACGCCGGCGACCTCGACCGGCTCCATGACGGCTGTTGGCGTCACGGCCCCCGTTCTTCCGACCCCCGTAATAATATCGATAACGGTCGTCGTCCGTTCCTCTGGTGGGAATTTATAGGCTATCGCCCAACGCGGAGACTTAGCGGTCGCCCCGAGTTCTTCCTGCCAATCAAGGCGGTTGACCTTAATGACGACGCCGTCTATCTGATATGGCAACTCGAACCTGGACTCTTGCAGTCGCAGACAATAGGCGGAAGCCAGCCTTGAATCCGCGACTAGCTCGCTGTGGGGATTGACTGGCAGACCGACGCTTTTCAACCACTCCAGCGCCCCCCATTGAGCAGTGAAGGCAGCCGAATCATTCCGGCCAACGGCGAACATATATACGGACAATCGACGCGCCGCGGCCACCTTTGGATCGAGTTGGCGAAGCGAGCCGGCGGCGGCGTTTCGCGGGTTCGCAAAAGGCGCCTCGCCCTCATCCAGCCGCTCCTCGCTTATAAGCTTGAATTCTTCCTTCCCTAGATAGGCCTCGCCGCGAACTTCGACCGCGCCCGGCGCCTCCGAGCGCAATCTCAGGGGGAGCGATCGTATAGTCCTGATGTTCCCGGTAATGTCCTCCCCCACTGAACCATCGCCACGCGTCGCCCCCCGGACATACCGACCGTCCTCATAGACGACGGCCACGGCCACTCCGTCTATCTTAGGCTCGCAGACATACTCTATCGCAGACTCGCCCAACTCCTTCTCGACCCGGGCAAAGAAGGCTTCCAGTTCCTCCTGAGAGTCTGCGTTGGCCAGACTCATCATGCGACTCCCGTGCTCGACAGGGGCGAATGCGTCTGATGGCGGAGCGCCGATCCGTTGGGTCGGCGAGTCGGCGGTTACCAGCTCAGGGTAGGCATTCTCGAGTTCTTCCAGTTCCCGAGATAATGCGTCGTATTCGTCGTCGGGTATCTCGGGAGAATCGAAAACATAGTATTGGTAACTATGGAGGTTTATCTTCTCGCGCAGTTCTGCTATCCGCCGGGCGGCAGCGCCGCGCTTGGGTTCACTCGCCATGTCCCCCTCATTCTAGGGCAACGCCTTTTGGCGAACAAATGAAAGATGACATTGATGTCATGTTTGTCGGCGACTAATGGGTATATGCTCTGAGAACGCTTGCCCTTTCGTCGACCGATCGAGAACGAGGACCCCTAGTGGACGCGCAGGTATCCGAGTATGCAATTGACCAAGGAACTCAAGGCCAGTGAATCCTACGAACGCTCCGCTGCCCGGATGATGCCACTCCGCGAGAAAAATGACGGTTGTGTCATAACGTACAACTGCTACACTTGTAATACGTTTAGGACTGTCTCCTCGTATAGAAAGGTACTTGTTTGGAACGCATTAACGTCCTGATTGTCGACGGCGACGAGCGAGGCGCCAAGCGGACAGTCAAGGGACTCTCTCAGATCGATCGGGCCATCAGTCCTATCGTCGTCAAGTCGGCGGGCGCCGCCTTGAAGTCACTCCGCGACGGAGAGATCGGACTCGCCTTCATTGACATAGCGCTTGATCGTGGGTCCGGTATCGACCTACTTGAGCACATCAACCAAGAGAATCCCGGCCTACCTGTCATCATGACCGCAGCCCGAAGTTCCCAAGATCTGGCGATCGCCTCCTTCGACGGCGGAGCAGGCTCAGTGCTACTTAAGGACCGCGAGTACGACCGGCTTCTGCCGCAAGCCCTCGCCGACGCGCTCGAGAGTGAGCCGGATCGGTGCGACCCGGCTCTACGTCCGAGCGACAACGCTGAGCGAATATACGACCGCATCTTAAGCGCCGCGGCCGATCTGCTCGGTGTCCACAGCGCTTCGGTCATGTTGCTCGATGAATCAACCGGTCTACTGGAGACGAAAGCGGCGCGCGGCCTGAGCCGAAATTTCGTGACCATGGTCAGGCCTGTTCCCGGCGAGAACACTGAAGGCCGGGCTGTCCTCGCCGGCATCCCTGTCATCAGCAAAGACCTCACCAACGAAAGCGACTGCGTCTATCGAGAGATGGCCGCCAACGAAGGGCTTGGCTCTGTGTTGTCGGTGCCGTTTAAGATTGAATCGACCTTTGCAGTCGTTAATCTATACAGCCACCGCCGAGACCGGTTCAGGGCTATCGATAAACGCATAGCGAAACACCTCGTCAGTCTCTCGGGGCTCGCCCTGGAGACGCTCAGCCTCTATTACCGCGAACACCATATCGCACAAACACTTCAACGGAGCCATTTCCCAGTCATAGACACAAATTTTCACGACTGGGAGGTCGCCTATCGTTACAAAGTCTGCATGGAGGAGGCTATGCTCGGTGGCGACTTTTACGACCTCTTTACGATCCCCGGTGGTCAGCGGGCCGTAGTCGTAGCCGATGTCTCCGGAAAAGGGATACAGGCGGCGTCTCAGACTGCCATGATCAAGCACACTATTCGCGGTTACGCTCTCGAGGATCCGGACCCTTCTTCGGTCATGCGCCGGACAAACGAAGCCTTC
>SDBV01004171.1_pt1 | contig 20921 bp, 16 predicted proteins | sample 2277081 | NCBI WGS metagenome assembly SDBV01 (sample SAMN10402039, study PRJNA504765) | marine sediment metagenome | isolation source: marine sediment core GS10_PC15, 223 cmbsf | place: Arctic Ocean: Southern Knipovich Ridge | collected 2010 | reverse complement strand
GATCACGGCAGCGTAGAGCAGGGTGCGGGCACGAGTGGGGTGAAGCACGGTGCACCTCCATGGCGGTCGAAATGCCAAGGTCGGGCGTGTGATCCGTGCCGATCGACAGACGAACGCACTGAATATACCGAGTGCGTCGGTTCGAATGTGCGCGGCCCCCGCCTACTCTGATTTATAGAAGAGAGGCAAAAAAATTGCAGCGAGTGCTAATCCTGGGTAGAGCCGCGACTGGGACTGCAACGTGCTGCACCCGGTTCCGAAACGACGACTCGCGTGCAGCAGCGCATCGGTTTGACGCGGCGCTGGATCGACGCTGGTTTAGCGCTTGCCGCTTTGCTTGCCATCCGTCGCCGGTGTCGAACAGCCGTTCGACACGATCTCCATCTGCTCGACGACGGCGTCGACGAGTTCGCGCGAATCGCGAAAGCTGCCCGCTGCGAGGCGCGTGAGACGGCTGTCGATAAGCAAGGACGCGAGTCCGTGGACGTACCCCCACACGGCGGTCATCGCCACTGCCTGCGAAGCGCTGAGTTCGGCAAACGCATCGTGCGCGCCGGACGCCTCGTGCAGCGACGGATCGAAGACGCCGGCGAGACCGCGCGCCGACATCCGTCGCGCTTCCACTAGCGATGGCCGGTCGTGATCGAGCAACTCGTTGCGCGACATCAGACGGAACAGATCGGGATTGTCCAGGGCAAAGTCGATATAGCCGCGCGCGACCGCCTTGCCGCGCGCCTTCCCATGCGGCATGTCGCCAGCGTGATCGGCCATGGCGGCAGCGAGGCGCCGGTGGCCACTCGCGGCGAGTTCGCTGAGCACGCCCGCCGTGTCGCCGAAGTGATGTTGTGGCGCCGTGTGCGAGACACCCGCTTCGCGGGCAATCGCCCGCAACGTGAGGCCGCGCAGACCGTCGCGCCGCAGGACCGCCTCGGCTGCCTGCAATAGCGCGTCGGGCAACGAACCATGATGGTAGGGCCGCGCCGGTGTCTGCTGTTTCGCGGTGCGGTGCGCCCCGGACGGCGCCGCGGGATCTGCTGAGGTCTTCTTCTGCATGATGGGGGCCGACGGCCCGATTGATTTTTACAATGGAAAAATATCTTGACCGGATTTGGTGGTCTAGTCAAAATCTTTCCATTGGAAACATTGCGACCGCATGAGACGGAAGCGGTCTGAGCGAACGAAACCGGAGGCTTCCATGGCTTTGCCTTTTCCGACCGACGACCCGTTTCTCACCGGCTACTACGAGCCGATTCACATGGAATGCGACGCGCCCAATCTGCCGGTAACCGGCGAGGTGCCAAAGTCGCTGCGCGGCACGCTATACCGCAACGGACCGACTCCGCAGTTCGCTCCGCGCGGACGCCCGCATCACTGGTTTTCGGGTGACGGCATGTTGCACGCCTTTCACATTGATGAAGGACGTGTCTCCTACCGCAACCGCTGGGTTCGTACACCTAAATGGTTCATGGAGAATGCGAACAAGGAAGGCATGTCCGCTTCGCTCTCGCACCGGCACCTGACAGACCCGGCCTTGCTCGAACTCAACTCCACCGTGGCCAATACCAACGTCATCTGGCACGGCAACCGCCTGCTGGCGCTCGAAGAAGCGCACGCGCCGTTTGAAGTGGATCCGGTCTCGCTGGAGCCGCGCGGATACCACCGCTTCGAAGACAAGCTGCCGGGTGCGATGACGGCGCACCCTAAATGCGATCCCCTTACCGGCGAGTTGATCTTCTTCGCTTATGCAGCGGGCGGCCGCTTTACCAGCGATCTCATGCTTCACGTAGCGGATCGCGAGGGAAAACTACAGCGCAGCGTCCATCTCAATGCACCATTCCCGAGCATGGTTCATGACTTTGTCGTGACTCGGACACACATCATCTTCCCGGTTTTCCCGCTGACCGGCTCGATGGAGCGGGCCACCAGCCAGCTTCCGCCTTACGCCTGGGAGCCGGATAAGGGCACGCATATCGGCGTGTTGCCGCGCAACGGCACTGCTGCTGACGTGCGCTGGTTTACGGGCGAGCCCAGCTTTGTGTTCCACGCCATGAACGCGTTCGATGATGGCCGGCACATCGTCTGCGACATGATGAAGTACGATACGCCCCCTCTCTTTCCGCGGCCCGACGGCTCGCCGGTGAGCAGTGAACCGCCGGCTGCGCGACTCGTGCGGTGGACGTTCGACCTGGCCGGCGACACGGCAAGCTTTAGCGAACGGCTGCTGGACGAGCGGCCCGGCGAATTTCCCCGTCTGGATGAGCGGTTTGCCATGTCGCAGTACAGGCACGGCTATTTCAATTCAGCCCCGGTGACGGACGGCGTCAAGGGAGACGCGGCCCGAGGGGGGCTCGCTCATATTGATCTGGCAACCGGCCGCACCGCCGAATGGCTGCCGCCGAACGGCGACTACTGTAGCGAACCGGTCTTTGTGGAACGCCACGCCGACGCACCGGAAGGTGATGGCTGGCTGCTAAGCGTTATCTGGCGCGGCGGCGAGAACCGCAGTGACCTTGCGGTATTCGACGCCGCCGACATCGCGATGGGCCCGATTGCGCTGGCGCATTTGTCCCATCGCGTTCCGGCGGGCTTTCATGGCAACTGGCGCAGCGCCTTGAATTGAGCGCTGCGTGGCCGGTGCCTAGTTGCCGGAAACCGTAGCTGCCGGCGTCTCAACTGCCGCGGAAAGTATCTTGAGCGACTCCCAATGCGGGTGCAGGAGCTTTAGCACTGCGAGGATCGCGCTGTTGGTGTTCTGCGACACGGTTACCAGGTCGCTCCCTGTTTGAACCGCTCTCTTGCCGTGCTGGCAATACTGATATTCGACGCGAACCGTTACTGACATGATTACAATTTCCTTGCTTTTAAGACTGAAACTTTGAGACTGACCGAGCCGGCGGCCGCGCACTCCGGGCGGCGCCAACCGATAACAGCAGGGCGTTCTACTTGAGCAAAAAACCACCTCGGGCGCTCAAGCCTCCTTTCCCTGAATCGGGTTCCCTTGCCGGGACAATAGAATGCCGTCACCCGATCCGGGCTCGGCTCGCGTGACGAATCCGCAGTCGAGCAGGATCTGGCAGAAGGCCTCAGGGGAGCAGGGCGTACCGGCCACTTCGCTCATGCGGGTGAGAACATCGGAAAACGAAGCAAGAACCCGCCAGCTGTCGAAGTAGGCGTGCAGTTGCGGCACCACCTCATTGCCCAGATTTTCCCAGCGCACAGAAAGCAGACCGACGGTTCCGCCGCCTTCCACCCGATAGAGACCGAAGGTTACGGCCGAAACAACGCCCATCACCCTGCAATAGGAAGCGCTGTTCCGATAGAACTCACGCCGAAGTTGCTCATTGCTGTCCATGGTCTCTTCCCGCTTGAGCTTTTGTGGTTACAACCCGGATAACGGCGTGCCGATGGCGATCCTTGAGGCTTGCGCGATCAACGACCCTGACACCGGGCGTCTGCAAAGGGATTCGCGTAAGCGGACACGGCACTCGCTATGAGGCGCATGCTTAATAGCCGTGTCGGCGCTCCCTGCATTCTCTGGGTTTATGACAAATTGCTTTCATCGGGGCGGCTTCAAGGGCGGCAATACGGATCGTGAAACTTGCGTTGGCGGATCAGGCGGACACGTGCGAGGATGCAGCGTAAGCGTCCAGCAACCAGGGTCTCGAGTTGCCGGCCGTTGAGCGGCAATGCGCGTTCACGAAATGAAGTTCTGGAGTCCGCCCTATGAGTCGTATGGAGTGGTCCGGTCATCTGCAGTTGAACAATGAATCCAGTCGGCACAGTCGTCGGAGAAAATTCACGGTTTATTCATAAGGAAACCTAAGTGAACTCAGAAGTCGATGTGTATGTCAGAAATCTGAAGGCGGTTCAGGATGAGCTGGCGCGGCGTGAGGCCGAGCATCAGGCGGCTGTGGCCCACGCAATGCGTGCTTTTGTTGGCGGCGCGAAACCATTGATTGGCGTAGCGGACGGCGACTCCTGGTTCGACTATCCGCTGCCGGTCCTCGACCCTAAGGATGTCAGAGACAGCTTGACCGAGCTCGGCTCTCCCAAGCCGATCATCCTTAAGCTTGCCTATATAGGCGCTGCGACAACGGCTCTACTTGGCGTCGAAAAAAGGAACCGTCTCATTGCGGCGCTCAAGAACCCGCTGAATGGACCCATAGATTTCATCATGTTCTCCGGCGGTGGCGACGATCTGGTTGGTAACCAATTTCGCTTTTGGCTCCGCGATGCCAGCGCGGCGCATGGGGATGCGCTTGGCGGAGTGGATCACGAACTGCTTGCGGATATTCTCGGCGTGGTACTCGCAGCCTATGCCGACCTTGCGCAGATCCGGCAACAATACGCGCCTCAGGCGCTGCTGCTGGTGCACGCTTATGATTTTGCCATTCCAACTGGCATTGGTGCGTGTCCGTCAGTGGGGCCCTGGTTGAAGCCGTCTCTCGATGACCGCGGGTGGACCGGACTGGCGGATGGCTCGGACATCGTGCGGCAAATACTGATCGAGTTCAAGCAGCGTCTCCAGGCGTTCTGCGCGACGGTGCCCAATGCCGTATTGGTCGACACCCAGGGAACGCTTGCAGCGGACCAGTGGGCGAACGAGCTGCATCCAACACCGGAAGGCTTTCGATTGATCGCGGAGAAATTCCGGGCGGCTTTGTCTTTCAGGTTCCCAGGGCGGATTTGATCGTACCCGGCTAAACCGGATTGATTTCATCCTGATTGCGCCGTGTCGTGCGAGGGCCGAGAGCACGTACCGTGACGGCCACCGTGAATAGCGCCGCGGCGATGATGCCGAACATGGCGCCTGCTCCCTGGTGGCTCAAAATCGGCAGCAGGACGAAAGGCAGAATGCCGCTGACAATGCGCGATAGCGAGTAAGTGCTGCCAATTGCAGTGGAACGTACGCTGGCTGGAAATATCTCAGACTGGTACACATGGTATGCATTGCTGAACACATTCGACGCACAGGTCGTCAAGAAACCAAAGCACACGATCAGCGCCGAACTGTTCGAATAGGCGAAACACAAGCCGCATGCAGCGATAGTCAGAATCGACCCGATCACCAGCGTCCGCCGTTCGATCCAGTTGAGCAAAGGAATCGACAGCAACGATCCGATCGGATAACCAAGAAACGAGAGCGCAATAAACAGCATCCCGTCGGTGACGTCATAGCCACGGCTCTTCACTACCGTGCTGGCTAGCGTGCCAAACCCGTAGTAACCGAATCCCTGCAACAGATGAAAGATGGTCAGCATCAGATAGCGTTTGCCGTAGGGCGCGCGGCGCAGCAACGTGATCCGCTCACCCAACTTCAGCGGGTGTTGGTTTGTAGTCGCTTCGGGTGCAATGCCTGGGATCGCGGTCCCCGCACTTTCAGCGAAGCGCCGCAGCATGGCATGCGCCTCATCCGTGCGTCCCTGAGCCAGAAGCCAGCGCGGGCTTTCGGGCAACCTGTGCTGCACGACCAGCACCATCACCGCGCCGAGGCTGCCGATCACCAGCATGATTCGCCAGCCCGCTACCATGCCGAAGTGCATGGGGTTGAGCCATAGCGCCAGGAATCCCACCAGCGGCACGGCGACATACGAAGTGGTGTAAGCCCACGCGGCCAGCCGGCCGCGGCGCTCCTTCGGCAGAATCTCCGACAGGAAGCTATCGGCTACCGGATAGATTGCTCCCACGCCGATACCGGTGAGTACGCGGCAGATGACGAGCATCCCGGCATTCACGGAGAATGCGCCGACTAGCGAGAAGGCGCTATACCAGGCCAGGTTGAACAGGAACGCTTTGCGCCGGCCGATACGGTCGGCCATGCTGCCCAGAAAAATCGAACCGAAGAACATGCCGATAAAAGCGGAGGCGAGCAGGAACTTGAAGTCGGTGCTGTGCCGGTCGATACCGTATTCGCCTTGTAGTGCCGTGCCGATCGAGCTGACGAGAAAGATCTCGTACATGTCGAAGAACAGACCGATGCCGATCACCCACACGACAAATCGATGCAGCGACCCCACGGGCATGTTGTCCATCCAGCCACCGAGCGTAAGAGCATGGGCGGGCTGCGCATCTGCGGCGATGGACGTACCTGGGTCTGACGAATGGGATGCCGGCTGGGCGGGTGAGCCGCTGCCCAGGTCGAGTTCGTTGATGCTCATGGTGTCTCCTAAGTTGACCAGAGCCGGCGCTTTAGCGCGTTACTCGGGTCCCATGCGAAGCACTCGCTCCGATCCCATGCAAGACGGTTGCTGAATAGACCGGATGGTGCTGCCGTTCCGCCCACGGTTCTATGCCTGGTGCGGTCAAGACGACGCTTTCAGTTGCGCCGCCTTAAGTTTTCAAACAGATCGAAATGGAGCCGTTTGCGTTTGAGCGCCGGCTACCGTGATGGCGCCTCAAATGCAAAGAACCACGCCGGACTCTGCTCCGGCGTGGCGGGCCGCGCTATTTCAGCCCAGGAGTTCGGAAATCTCGATCAGATTGAGATCGGGATCTCGAACATAGACGGAGCGGATCTTCTGGGTTGCGCCGGTGCGTTCGACCGGCCCTTCGATGATCGGCCATTCAACCTGATTCAGGTGCCTGATGACCTCGTCGAGCGGAACAGCGGCGATGAAGCACAGATCCAGTGCGCCAGGCACAGGGACGTGCGCCTTGGGTTCGAATTCCGCCCCTCGAACATGAAGATTGATTTTCTGGTTGCCGAAACGAAACGCGAGACGCCCCGCGCCGAAGGTCTCCAACTCCATCTGCATCACCTTCGTGTAGAAATTCCTGGTCGCATCGGGATCGACACACGTGAGGACTAGATGGTCGAGATGGTCAATCAACGGCATGTTCAACTCCTTGTCTAACTTGCTGCATGCATCGTGGTCCAAATTTGCCGACGTGATAATGGATGGATTCTCAAGCGGGGTTTCCTGCCGGGAAAGGCTCCGCCATCATGGCGCCCCCGGGGTGGCGCGGCGGCAGCGTGGTGGTTTACCCGGTTACTTGCCTGTCACCACATTGCGCGGATTGCCGGCCTGAAATGCTGCGATGTTCCCGACAAGCTGGTCGGCAAGGGCCTGTATCGCTTCGTCGCTTGCCCACGCCACGTGCGGCGTGAGCAGGAAGCCGGGGTGGCCAAGCACTTCCTGAAATGGATGGCTGGCGGGCATGGGTTCCTGCGTGACGACATCAAAACCGGCTCCCGATATCAAACCCGATTTCAGTGCCGCCACCAGCGCGGCCTCGTTCACCAGACCGCCACGTGCGGTGTTGATCAGTAGCGGCTTGCGCCTCATCTGGAGAAACTCGGGCTCGTCGATCAGGTTGCGTGTAGCAGCCGTAAGTGGGCAATGCAACGACAGGATGTCGCTAGTCTCAAGCACCTCGCGCAACGGCGTATACAGCGAACCCATGTCGTCGCGGCCCTTGTGCGCCGAGAACAGAACGCGGAGTCCCAGGGCGCGGCCGATATCGGCAACCGCCCGTCCCAGTGCTCCGTCGCCGATGATGCCTAGCGTCGAGCCGCGCAGATCCCTGATCGGAAAGTCGAAGAAACAGAACTGGTTCGCCTGCAACCAACGACCAGCGCGTACAGCGTCGCGATACGCCACCAGGCTGCGCCGCAATGCGAAGATCAATGCGAACGTATGCTCCGGAACGGCGTGCGTGGCGTAGTTCTGGATGTTGCTCACCACAATGCCGAGTTCGCGACAGGTCTGCAGATCGACGTTGTCAGTTCCGGTCGCCGCAATAGCGATCATCTTCAGATGCCTGGCATGCCTGAGGTCTGCTGCGTTCAGACAGACTTTGTTTGCAATGACGATATCCGCGTCGGCGATTCGTGCGGCGATCAAGTCGGACGGTGTCTGCTCGAACACCTCGAGCGAATGTGCGAAGGGCAGCGCCTTGAGAACAGTTTGCGGCGAAATGGTGGCGCGGTCGAGAAAGACCACCTTCAAGGGAGTGTTTGACATGAGCGATCGGAAGTAGGGCTTATCACGTTTGGGCGTGTGTGAGAGACGCCCCCCATTGTGAACGGCGCCTGCGCCTGCGGTTTTCTCGATCCTCAACAGGGGTTTCCTCGCGGGAAAGAAGCCGGTTGGCGGCATGCGTCAAAATGCCACGCTGCTCGCTGGCCGGTCTGGATATGTCCGGCTCGAGGTGATAGACTTCGGCGCGTTATTGCGCCCAACAACATGACCTTCTACAACCGCAAATACCTGACCGCGTGGCTTGGCCTGATCGCCATGTGGCTCATCGTATTCGCGCCGATCGTCAGTCAACTGGTCGTCTCAGCTCAAGCGCACGAACCCATTGCCGCGCTCTGCTCTGCCGATCAACCTGGTACTCCGGACCATCAACAAGGCACTGTCGATTCGCTAGCCGCCTGCGGCTATTGCGATCTGCTGGCGGGTCATATGGCGGTGCCCTCGATTCCTCCCGCAGCACTTCCCATGATCGTGCTCGTCAGCGTGGCCGCCGCGCCAGTGCTGAGCACCCGCTTTACGCCGCTTGGCGCCTTTCCTTCCGGGCGCCCACGCGACCCTCCTGCTGTTTCCTGATCGTCGTTATTGCTGCTGGCCGTGCCTGTCGATGCGCCCGTTGAAGGCGCGCGCGGCCGCTTGTCCAATGCCTTCAGGAAATTTTCATGTTCAACTTCGCTTTGCGAAGCCGGCCCCATTGCGCCCGCAGAGGGGCGCGTCACGTCTCGCATATCACGCTCGGCCTGCTGCCGCTCGCGGTTGCTCCTTCGTTTGCTCAAGCACAGAGCACGTCTAGCAATGTCACGTTGCCCTCGGTCACGATCACCGCTAGTGCAACCGCTCCGGTCGCAGTAGTCGACCCCAATCTTCCTGCGACCGTCGAGACGGTGACGCCGGCGCAATTCCAGAACTGGAATGTGGTGAACAGCGAGGATGTGCTTCAGTACATGCCCAATCTCGCCGTGCGCAAGCGTTTTATTGGCGATCTGAATTCGATCATTGCCGTTCGCGGCACGAGCAATAGCCAGAGCGCACGCGGGCTCGTTTACGCGGACGGCCTGCTGCTAAGCAATCTGCTCGGCAACAGCTATTCGTTTCCGCCTGAATGGTCGATGGTGACGCCTGATGAGATCCAGCAGGTCAGTGTCATTTACGGCCCGTTTTCCGCGGCTTATCCGGGTAACTCGCTGGGTGCAACGGTGCTCATCACCACGCGCATGCCAACGAAGTTTCAGGCCGAGGCGGACGTCAAGGGATTCACGCAGCATTTCAACCTGTTTGGCGTGAACGGCAACTTCAACGGGAGCGAGACGAGTGCTTCGATCGGCGACAAGATCGGCAATTTCTCGTACCTGCTCGACGTGAACCACCTGGAAAACACCAGTCAGCCGCTGCAGTTCGGGACGCTGGCCAAATCGAACACACCGGCCAAAGCCAGCGACATTCCTGTAACGGGTGCGTATTTTTACAACAACCAGACCAACACACCGACCGCCGTGCTCGGCGTGAATGGTGAGGGCATAGAGCATTCGATTAACGACCAGTTCAAGCTGAAGATGCAGTACGACTTCACGCCGGCACTACAGGGCGGCTTCACGCTCGGCTACTGGCACCACAGCTATAACAGCCAGACCTCGACCTTCCTGCGCGATGCCAACGGCAATCCCGTCTACAGCGGCAACGTCAACATTGGCGGCTATGAGTATGCGATTCCCGCGGCCGAGTTCGCCCCCAGTGCGGGCTACAGCGAAAACTGGCTGTACGGTCTCACGCTCAAGACGCGCAATGCGACAGGCTGGAACGGTGAAGCGATTGCCTCCTATTACGACGTCGGCAGCAGCGTGGCGCGCACGGCGAGCTCGGGCGCGCCGGGCAACGGTCCGGGAACCGTGACGGTCGGCGACGGCACGGGCTGGAAGACCCTGGATCTGAAGACGACCTATACGCCTCCCGTACCCGAGGCGGGTCTCGCGAATCACGCATTGACCTTCGGCTACCACTACGACAATTACTTTCTCGACAACACCACCTACAACACGCTCAACTGGCAGGACGGCGCGGGCACCCGCTTCGCGAATGCGTTCGCGGGCAAGACGCAGACCCAGGCGCTCTACGCCCAGGACGCGTGGCGTTTCCTGCCGCGCTGGAAGCTGGTCTACGGCGTGCGGTATGAAGACTGGCAAGCCTACGACGGGTCGCAGGCGCTAGGCGCCACGCGCTTGCCCTATAGCGACGTGAGCGACCAGCACTTCTCTCCTAAAGCCTCGCTGTCATTCGACGTGAGCAACGATCTGACCTTGCGTGCATCGATCGGGCGCGCCTATCGTTTTCCGACCGTCAGCGAGCTGTTTCAAGGACAGATCAACGGGTCGTCGATCATCAACAACAACCCGAACCTGAGACCGGAAAACGATCTTTCCAAAGAGCTCACGGCTGAATGGGCGCACTGGAACGGACTGTTTCGCTTCACGCTGTTCCAGGACGACGTCAAGAACACGATCTTTAGCCAGACCGATACGACGGTCGTACCGAACGTCACGAATTTCCAGAACATCGGCGAAGTACGTTCGCGCGGTATCGAGACAAGCTACGAGGGACAGGACGTCCTGGTGCGTGGGCTGGATCTGATGACGAGTGTGGCCTATACGCAATCGAAGATTCTCGCCAATGCGCAGAACCCCGCAACGGTCGGCAAGTATTTCTACCGCATTCCGCTGTGGCGTGCGGACCTGGTTGCGAGCTACCACCTTGACGAACGCTCGACGCTCACCGCGGGCGTGCACTACTCGGGGCGTCAATACAACACGTTGACGAACACGGACACCAATCCGGATGTCTTCGGCGGCACCAGTACCTATACGGTCGCTGACCTTAAATACACGTTCAAGCCTTCGAAGCTGAGCGAGATCGGCGTAGGTGTCGACAACCTGTTCGATGAGCGCTACTTCGTCTATCACCCCTATCCGGGCCGCACGTTTTACGTCGAAGGCAAGCTGCGGATGTGAGCGGTCTACGTTATGCCTATCAGGAGAATTGAATGTCCGTGACCACGACCAATCCCATGTCCCCGGCGCGCGCTACGGCCGGCTCTGGCTATCGCACCCTATGGCGGTGGCACTTCTATGCCGGTCTCTTCGTGATGCCGTTTCTCGTGATCCTGGCGATTACCGGCACGATCTACTGCTTTCAACCGCAGCTTGAACCGTTGCTGTACCGGGAGCGCCTTGTCGTCGAACCGCAAAGCACGCCGAGGTTGACCGAAGACGCGCTGCTTGTCCGGGCAAAAAAGGCAATGCCAGAAGGTGCACGTGCGGCGACTGCCGCGATCAACATGGACCCGGCACGCAGCGCCGAATTCGTGTTTCGCATGCCGGGCGGCGAAAAGCAAAGCGTTTATCTGAACCCCTACACAGGGGATGTGCTTGGCACCTTGAGCGTTGAGCATCGCTTCATGCAGGTAGACCGGATGCTGCATCGCAAGTTGCTGCTCGGCAAGCCGGGCGAGCTGTTGATGGAACTGGCGGCCTGCTGGACGCTTGTCATGATCGGCACCGGCATCGCGCTGTGGTGGCCGCGCGGGACGACTACCCTGCGCGAGGCATTCTGGCCGCGCTTTGCGCTCAAGGGCCGGGCGCTCTGGAAAAGTGTGCATGCGGTAATGGGCATCTGGCTCGCGCTCGGCGCCCTCGCATTCGTGCTAACCGGGTTGCCGTGGTCCGGTTCGTGGGGCAAGCAGTTCAAGGCGCTGGCGACCAGCGCCAGTCTCGGCGCCCCGGCCGGCTCGTGGGGCGGATTGCCACTGCAATCCACGTTGCCGGGGGGCGAGGCAAAAGGTGTTCCGGCTCACGCCGCCCATCATGATTCGGGCATGGAATCGATGCCGGGCATGACGATGGACGATCTGCCATTGCCCACCACGCCCTGGGCGGTCGGTAACGTGCCTGTGCCCAACTCGCGCAGCGACGAGGGCGAAGGACGCTTTTCGCTGGATCGCGTGATTGCGCTGATGGGGACGCTTGGAATCGCGAGTGGCTACGAAATCGTGCTGCCCGCCTCCGCAACAGGGGTCTATACCGTTTCCTACTTTCCGTCTGACCCAAAGCAGGAGCGCACGATCTATATCGACCAATATAGCGGTGCTGTGCTTAAGGACATTCGCTATGGCGACTACGGTGCGGTGTCGAAGGCCGTCTCTTATGGCACCTCACTGCACATGGGGCGCTATTTCGGTTTGGCTAACCAGATTCTGTGTGCGTTCATTTCGCTGGGTCTCGCGGGCATGGCCGCGACGGGTTGCGTGATGTGGTGGCAGCGCCGCCCGGCACGCTCGCTGGGTGCACCGGGCCGCGAGCGCGCCGCGCCACCCATGCGTGGCTGGAAGACCGGTCTCGTCCTGCTGGGCGTGCTATTCCCTTTGATGGGGGCGACCATGCTTGCCGTCTGGTTCGCCGATCGAACCTTGTTCGGACGGGCCGCACAACATACGGCTTCCTGACTGTTCCAGTGGCGATGGAGATCGCCCCCGACGAGTTGCCTTCACCATGACAGGACAATGCCATGAGCGATCAATGGATCAACGAACGGCTGACGCAATTGCGCAGTCATAAGGCGCTGAGCGACCATCAGCGCATGCTGTTGCTGCTGGCCGACAAGCCGGTGCGCACCGAGGACGAAGAGCGCAAACTGGCAGCGCTCATCAAGGCCGAACGCGCGGCGGAGCGGGCGCAAAAGGCACGCGCCAGCGCCTCGCGCATCATCAATGCGGAGAAGCTGGCCGAGCGCAAGACGAGGGATCAGCGTTCGATCCTGAAAGCGGCGCTGGTCGACTGGGCTGTGCTCGAAGGTCGCGACCTGGGCGAACTGCTGGGTGCGTTGCTGGAGTTTACCGAAAGCGGCATGGCTGAGGATCGGGCCAGGTGGAAGCAGCAAGGCGACACCCTGCTCGCCAAACGCAATTACATTTCGCCTGCACAGCATTCGCCGCATCGCGGCAAATAATGGACGAACAGGACGGGCGCTTGTGCGGTGCGCGGGCGCTTTTTGTCTAATGAATGATCTCGATGCGCAATCGTTTGCGCGATGGTCGCAAACCCTGGATGCCTTCAAAAAGCCGCGTAAAGATGTTGTGCGGTACTGAACTTTGCGCGCTGCGGGCCGATAACCAGTCAAGAGGCGGGAGCGTTCGATCGGTGTCGTGAGCGGCATCAGCGCGCTGTGCCCGGAAATCGAACCCGGAGAACAAGTTGATGGCAACAGATCTGCGCGTAACGGACGAACGCACGAGCTTGACCAGCTCGAATAAATTCGAGTTGCTGTTGTTTCGTCTTGGATCGGTCCCCGATAGCGATGCTCACGAGCTGTACGGGATCAATGTGTTCAAGGTGCGCGAAATATCCACGATGCCGTCGGTTACGCCGATTGCCGGTGCATCCGAGTACGTCATGGGTGCGGTCGACATTCGCGGGCAGATCATTCCCGTGATCGACCTGCCGCGACTGATGGGTTGCGAGCCGACCCGCGGCCGCAACATTCTGCTGGTGACCGAGTTCGCGCGTTCCACGCAAGCGTTTGCGGTGGAGGAAGTGGATGACATCGTGCGGCTCGAGTGGAACCAGGTGCTGACCGCCGAGGGTGCGGCCGCCGGCAAATCGATCACAAGCATCGCACGGATCGACGGCAACACGGGCGACTCGCGTCTCGCGCAAGTTATCGATGTCGAACAGGTACTGCGCGATGTTTTCCCGGCGCAGCACCCGGCCGTCGATCCGAATTCGGTCGGCGCGCACCTGAGTATGCCGGTCGGCGCGAAGATTCTCGCCGCGGACGATTCGGGTTTTGCACGCAAGCTGATCGAACAGGCCCTGGGCGCGATCGGCGCCGAGTACATCATGGCGAAAACCGGCGAGGAAGCATGGAACATGCTGCAGCAGATTGCCCAGGACGCTCAGAGTGAGAAAGTGCGTGCGCGGGACAAGATCGCCCTTGTGCTGACCGACCTCGAAATGCCCGAAATGGATGGTTTTACGCTGACGCGGCACATCAAGGGCGATGCGCGCACGCGTGACATCCCGGTGGTGATTCATTCGTCGCTGACCGGTGCGGCTAACGAAGCGCATGTGAAGAACGCCGGTGCAAACGGTTACATCGCCAAGTTTGCAGCGGGTGAACTGGCTCAGGCGATCCGCCAGGCGCTTGCCAGTTCAACCGGAGAGTTTCAGGTGCAGCCTGCCTGAATGGGCTAGCCACGTCCACGTATAACGTAACGTGAGCCTGGCGCTCAATTGAGGTCGCAGGCAACGCGGCGGCCTCAAGCCAGATGAAGATGATCTGCCGTTCTTGAAAGAGGAAGAGGGTGTTTGCAACGCTGCGAACACCCTCTTCACATTTTGGGGGCGAAGCTTTCGGTTAAGCAAGGCAGACGCAGGGGGAGCGTCAGTAAGTGAACGAGCGTCATATTTCTTTAGCGTGACCCTCGCATACTCCGGCCGGCATCGGTTTGTCCGACGGCCTGTTTCAATACCTGGCCGTTGTTTTGCCAGGCCTGGATCGACTACCCGGAACCCTTATTCCAATAGCCCCACCGGGAGGATCGCGCTGCATCTGCGCCAAGGCATTCAAGAACCGTGCGCAGCGCGCCGTTAACGCAGGGGTCCTACATTCTCGAGCGGTGTATGGTGAAGCTGAAATCCATTCGCGTATGGCGCTGGAAGGATCGCCGAAGCACCAACGTGAAGGCCGAACGACGCTCCGTTGCCAAAGAGGCGGCGCGCAAAGCCATTACGGTCGTTGCGGTGGCATTCATATTGACGGCGATTGCCCTTAGCACGTTCCTTGCGCTGCGCCAGACCCGGGAGCAGGACGAGGCCTTGCGTACGCTGCATGCATCTGGCCGTCTGAAGCGGGATCTGGACCAGGTCCAGCAGATGATGCTCGACGAGCACGGGGAACTCTATACACAGATCGAGACGCGGCCGTTTTACAAACGCGATGCGTTTACCTTTCCATTGCGCGGGCTTCTCGAGCTGACTGGCGACGCACGCGAAGGTTGCCGCCGGAACGCAAACTGCCTTTCCCACCTCTCCGACCTCGACGATATGCTGCGTAAGCTCGCCGACCGGAGCAACGTGCTGGCCGCGCGTGTCGCCCGGCACCCTGGCAGCGTTGGTGTTGGGGATCCGGCGCTTGGTGAAATCGACGCGTACTTCTATAGCGTGCTCGAACGCGTCGTGGACGTACGGATGGGCGCGGACGCCACGGTGGATTCGATCGTCAGCCAGTCTTCGACCGATTCGAAGTGGGTGTCGAACGCGCTGATGGACTGCGGCTTGACGGCGGCAGCATTGCTCCTTGGTCTGATTCTCTGGAATGCCCGCATTGCGGGCAGGTTGCGTGGCGCACTGCGCCTTGCAGAAACGGCACGCGAGAAGTACCGGCGCTTCTTTGACGAACACCCGCTGCCGATCTGGATCTTCGACGACGCTTCGCTCGATATCGTCGCCGTGAACGGCGCGGCGCAGCGGACGTATGGCTACACCGAGGCCGAATTGCTCGGCATGTCGTTGCGCGACGTGCGGCCCCCTGACGGCCTGGGGCGTCTCTACGAGGCGGTCGACACGAAACGCAAGACAAGTGTTTCCGAAACGCAGTCGGTGGGTATCTGGGTGCATAGCACCAAGTCGGGCGAGCATCGCTCAATGGACGTCCACCATCTGAGCGTGGAATTCGACGGCCGGCCCGCCACCATGTCGGTCATGGTGGACGTCACGGTCGAAGTGGTCGCCCAGGCTGAGCTGTTCAAGTCGAAGCAGACACTCGAATACATTCTCGACCATATCCCGCAAGGCATTGCATGGAAGGATGCGCAGCATCGTTACGTGGGGGGGAATGAAATCTATGCCCGTGACGCGGGGCTGACATCGCGCTTCGAGCTGATCGGCAAAACAGACCGCGATCTGCTGTGGGGCGACGATGCTCGCGTCGTGCAGGAAGAGGACATCCAGGTGATGGCGGGTGAGTTGAGCAAGCGGCACTTCGAGCGCAAGGCGTTTGCCGTGGACGGCTCGCCGGTCTGGATCTCCGAAACCAAGCTGCCGCTGGAAGACCAGAATCGCGCCATCATTGGGGTGCTGACCGCCTACGAAAACGTTACCGCGCGGCGCGATGCCGAGCTGGCGCTGCGCCTGCAAAGCCGGGCCATTGACGCGAGCATCAACGGCCTCATGATTGCGGAGGTCAAGCAGAGCCAGCATGTCGTGATGTTTGCCAACGCGGCGTTCGAACGGATCACGGGTTATTCGTCGGGCGAGGTGACCGGTATCGATTGCGAGGACCTGTTTGCACTGGTGGGTGACGCATCCCAATGGTCGGCCGTGCGTCATGCAATGAGCAGCAACACGGAAGCGAACGTGACCTTGCTCTGTACCCGCAAGAGCGGCGAGCGCTTCTGGAACAATGTCCTGGTTGCGCCGGTGCGCGACGACAATGGCCAGGTGACTCACCATGTCGGGGTGATGAGCGATGTCACCGCGCTGGTGGAATACCAGACCCGGCTGCAACATCAAGCCCGCTACGACGCGCTGACCGAGTTGCCGAATCGCAACCTGCTTGACGAGCGCCTGGCGGAGGCCATCGGACGCGCTGCGTTAACCAACGGTCAGGTGTCGGTGCTGTTCCTCGATCTTGACCGCTTCAAGGAGGTCAACGATTCACTCGGTCATCGCGTGGGCGACGCGTTGCTGACTCGCGTGGCCAAGCGCTTGCAGCGCCTCGTGCGGGCGAACGATCTGGTGGCACGTTATGGCGGGGACGAATTCATCATCGTCGCCGAGCGTACGGACGGTGCACAGCTCATTCCCATGCTTGACCGGCTGATCGTGGCGATGCGCGAGCCGTTCCATGTCAGCGGGCAGGAACTCTACGTCGAGGCCAGCATTGGCATCAGCACCTATCCGCAAGACGGCCGCGATGCCGATACCCTGATCCGCAACGCCGATGCAGCCATGTACCTGGCGAAGTCGCGCGGCCGCAATGGCTACCAGTTCTACCGGCCTGAACTGAACCGCGCGGCCGCGCAGAAATTGCAGCTCTCGACCAAACTCAAGCGGGCGGTCAAGGCACAGGCGCTGGCCGTTGCCTATCAGCCGCAAATCGACATGCAGACCGGGCATGTGGTCGGCGCGGAAGCGCTGTTGCGCTGGAACGATCCCGAACTTGGCGCCGTGTCGCCCGCGGCTTTCATTCCGATCGCCGAGGAGACCGGCTTGATCCAGGGGATCGGCGAATGGGTCTTGCGCACCGCGTGCCGGCAGGCGAGAGCGTGGCGGGATGCGGGTCTGCCGCCGATCCGCGTATCGGTCAACGTCTCGCCGCTGCAACTGGAACACTCCGATCTGGTGAAAGTGGTGCGCTCTGCGTTGGCCGAGGCCGATTGGCCAGCCGAGATGCTTGAACTCGAGGTGACGGAAGGCGCGCTCATGCGCAACGCGGATGAGGCGGCGCGCGTGCTGCACGATCTGCGTGAGCTTGGTGTCAAGATTGCCATCGACGACTTCGGCACCGGCTATTCGAGCCTCAGTTATCTGAGGCGCTTCAGTATCGACCGTATCAAGATCGACCGTGTCTTCGTTCAGCAGATTGGCCGCGATGATGGCTACGAGGCGTTGACGCTCGCCGTCATTGCGATCGCTAATGCGCTCAAGTTCGATGTGATTGCGGAGGGTGTCGAGTTCGACATTCATCGACATTTCCTGATCGAGCATGGGTGCGTCGAAGGACAAGGCTTCCTGTATAGCCCGGCGGTTTCCGGTGAGGATATTGCCGACATACTGCGTGCTACGGACAGTCAAGCCCTGAAGGTGATTGCTTCGGAGTAGGCCCTGGTTTTTACGCCAGGCACGAGCAACGTCAATCCGACGAGAATGATCGAGGCAGCCGTGGCGAGCCAGTAGACAGGCAAGAACGAACCGAACGCGGTTTTGCAAAGGCCACCGACTATGTTTCCCGATGCACCGCCTATGCCAAATGCCGCCTCGCAGATTCCGCATACGATCGCGGCGAGGGCAGGCGTGCTTGTTTTGCCGACATACGCGTGCAACAGGCCGAAAATTGGAAAGAACGAAAACCCGAACGCAATGGCCGCGACGACGAGGGCATAACTGTTAGGGCGCGAGGCTGCTATAAGCGACGCGCAGAGCAACAGCACGCCTGCGCTAACGAGCGCAGTTCGCATGCCGTCGCGCTGTGGCTGCGAGACTGGATCATGAGCGTTGCTCATGTCGCCGATCATGCCCAGCGCAAGGCCGCTCACCGCGCCTACGAGACCTACCAGCGCCCATGCGTGGGCTGTGATCGCGACTCCAAGATGCAGGTCATCGTGGGAATAAGCGGAGAAATAGGTGATGAAAGGAACGCCGGCAAAACCGCATAGCAAGGCGATGACATACACGAGCAGATACCGTCGCGTGAGAATCTGCCGACCGCTTGCAGCGTCTTGCGGTTGTTGCGCGTGACGCTGCTGCGGTTGGGCGAGGCGTGTTTTCAATAGGTCCAGCCTTGCGGACACGCTAAAGAGCGTGGCACTCAATGCCCCGGTCAGGAGTGCACTGACGAGCCACACCGAGCGCCAGCCCCACGAGGACAGCAATGCCGGCACGATCAAACCGTTCAGCAGGATGCCGTAGTTGGTCCCGCCGGAGATGACGCCTATCGCCTTTGCCTGGTGGCGCTCGTCGATCAGCGGTGCGATCAGCACCATCATAGGCACCCATGTCGCCGCTGCGCAGGCGTTGAGTGCGATGAGCAAACCTCCCATCACCCAGACCTGATTGGCGAACGCGAGACACGCGAGGCCGGCGCATGAAAGCAGCGTCGCGATGAGTACCACTCTCGCAGCCCCAAAGCGGGCCGCGGCGAATCCCGACAGAAGCGCCACGGCGACGTTGGCCAATTGCCGTGCGCCCGCAATGAAACCGGCCTGGGTGTAGTCGAAGCCGATTGCGTGCTTCATTTCGGGCAAGACCACAGGAAACAGATAAACACCGAATCCATAGGTGGCGCCGATGACGGCGCTCAGCAACAAGGTGAAGGCGAATTGCTGAGAAGCGCGGGGCAGCTTGTCCATCGCGGGTACCGGAAGAGGTCACATGGTTCATTCTCAGTGACTCGCCGCCATGATGGAAATGATTTAATTTACTATGATTGATTAAATCACTTCATCATTTGCCCATCATGAACCTCGATCCTGCGCTTCTGCATGCGTTTGTCGCTGTCACGGATGCGGGTGGCTTCACCAAGGCGGCACGGCGGTTAAACCTGACGCAATCTGCTATCAGCCACCAGATACGCCGGCTCGAAGAGGAGGTGGGACGGCCGCTTCTCTACCGGACGACGCGCAGTCTGACCTTGACCGAAGACGGTGAGGAATTTCTGCGCTATGCGCTGCAGATTCTGGATGCGATGGAAGCGGTCAACCGGCGCTTCCGCTCTTCGCCCGTCGTTGGAAGTGTGCGTTTTGGGGCACCGGATATTTTTATGGGTGAGCGGCTGCCTGTGCTGCTCACGCAATTTTCGCGTGCATACCCGAATGTGCGGCTTGATGTCAGCGTGGGTATGAGCCTCGATTCGCAGGCGATGGTCGAAGCGCACGAACTGGATCTGGCTGTGGTGCTGGGTGCGCGCCGGCAGGTCGAGGGAGACGAGGAGGGGGAAGTGCTGCGGCAGACGCGGTTTGTGTGGGCGGCAGCAGAGACGTTTGAGGTGCGAGACGGTGCGTCGTTGCCATTGGCGTTCTTTCCGGCGCCTTGTGTTAACCGGCGAGTGGCGATCGAGGCGCTCGAAGGCTTGTCGATTGACTGGCATGTTGCTTTTACTTCGTCGAGCCAGTCGGGGATTCGGGCGGCGGTTATGAGCGGGCTCGCTATTACGCCGTTGACTTATGACGACCTGGAGCCGGGTATCGCGGTTATCGACGGGCGTTACGGTTTGCCGCCGTTGCCGGAAGCGGAATTCAGGCTGCTTTGGGGGAGAGGGGACAAAACCCTGGCGGTGCAGGAGTTTGGCCGGCTCGTGCTGGATACGTCGAGCGGGCGTCCGTTTCAGACGCGAGGGATGGGGGTTGCGTGAATGGTGCTAACGCGGTAGACGTGCGCGCCATGCTTCATCAGACGGCGACAAACAACACGCTATGGAGTCCTATTTAAAATACTCACTGGGTGCGACCCCGAGCAACTTGCGAAACATCGCTGTAAAAGCACTAGGACTCTCATAGCCATGCTCCAGCGCGACTTCGAGAACCGACGCCCCAGTCGCGAGCTGCGGAAGGCTGAGCAGGACCCGCGTATGACGGCACCACGAGCCATGTGTCATACCTGTCTCCCGCTGAAACGCACGGGCGAACGTGCGTGGATTCATTCTGGCTCGCTGCGCCCAACCCTGCAACGTGGCCTCTAGCGAAGGCTGTGCGATCAATTCCGCGCATAGCTCGACGAACGCCGGATGACGCGGCATGGGCACATGCAGCAACAAGGATTCGGCTATGCAGATTTCATCGAGAATCAACTCCAGCATGCGCTGTTCACGATCGCTGTACATGCTGGCCGGGCGGATGCCGACGGCCGTCACGATCAGTTCGCGCAGTAACCCGCTCACCAGAATCACCCTGCAACTGCTGGGCAGGTTGTCGCGCGCATCCGCGGCAACGTAGACCGTGCGCATTTGCACGTCGCTGGCAATTTCAATCTCGTGCCGCACGCCGCCCGGTACCCAGACGGCGCGGCCGGTCGGCACGATCCAACTGCCGGCTTCCGAACGCACGATCATGACGCCCGAGATGGCGTAGATCAATTGCGCGCTGCTGTGCGTGTGCGGTGGGAAGCCACTGCGGGCGGGCTGGTCGGTGGCGAGCACGGCGACGGGGGCGAGTTCGAGCGCCTTCTTCCAGTTGCCCGAGCG
>SDBV01004170.1_pt1 | contig 20923 bp, 16 predicted proteins | sample 2277081 | NCBI WGS metagenome assembly SDBV01 (sample SAMN10402039, study PRJNA504765) | marine sediment metagenome | isolation source: marine sediment core GS10_PC15, 223 cmbsf | place: Arctic Ocean: Southern Knipovich Ridge | collected 2010 | reverse complement strand
ACCTGACAGGTTTTCTAAACATTTGATTAACAGCCCTTCAAAATATTGCAAAATGTATCACGACTTTTCAAGTCGTGAGTGACCCAAAGAGTCGCTCTACAAATTACTACAATCATATCTGCCGACCTGTCTTGCCGACAGGCAGGCAAGATAGCGATTCGGTATTAAACTGTTAATAAATAGGTTTGGGTTTTATTCAGTGTAAACGCATGAACAATAATTATGTTAACAGGTCGCCCATACTGGGCTTATATTTTGGCTATAGAATTCTTTCTATAAACAGGTCATCCTTACAGGATTTTTTTTTGTGAGTCTCGTTAGAGACGTACTGTTTATAGAATGTCAGTATTCATAATAAATTTAAGTGCCGTAGGTACGTCCTGTAAAAAGAAAATTTTAAAATTTTATACGTTTGTCGTAGCATATTAATTAAAAGGTTTGGATTTTATACAAAAAGTTTGGTTGGTTTTTGTATTTTTGTAGAATAAAACAAACATTAAACTATATAGAAATAAAAGCAATTTGTTTATATAGCCATCAGCGGTAATAAAATTTTTCTAAAAAATAACTTTGTTTTTATAATTTTTTATATATTTGCAATTGCAAAAAAGCAAAAATAATTATAAAATGAAATTTAAAATAACATGAGCAAAAATTTTAATACCTATATTAAACTTAATAAAAAAGGCTTAGAAAATAAGTATGTTGTTATTGTGAAAGGAAAATTATTTGATAAAGGCGAAAATATTGAAGAAATGTTGGATAAAGTTATGAAAAAATATCCCAAAGAGGTACCATTTGTAGCTAAAGTACCCAATGATAGGCTGTTAGTTTATGATACGAGGAAAATTCAAGAAAGAAAGAAGTAAGTTCGGTGTAATTTACCGACCATTAACAAAGGTGATTTTGCAGAAGGGAAAATTCTCTGTGGAAGTTTCTATGTTAATAGATTCAGGAGCCGATATCTCAATGATCCCTTTTAGATTTGGTAAAGCTATAGGTTTTAGACAAGAAAAAAAAGATGAGATATCTGAAGTTCAGGGTATTTCAGGAGCGGGAGTTCCTTACATCATTAAAAATGTTATTATGATTTTGAATGGTAAACGGTTAATTGTAAGAATTGCCTGGGCATTGGTAGAGGAAGTACCAATATTAATGGGAAGATTAGATATTTTTGATAAATTCAAAATAATTTTTGACCAGCAAAAAGGCTGGATTGTCTTTGAAGAATAAAAGGTGGTAAAAATATTAATACGAAAAAGAATAAGTGATTAACAAAGGAAAATTTTAAACCATGACATAACCAAAGTAAAATATAACAAAAAATTGCGTTGCTGACGTTTCTCAACTTTTTACCCACCCTCCACAATCCTAATCTCCTCCTCACTCGACATTCGGTTATACAGACGTTAGTCAGAATTTAATTTTCAATTATGGAAGTATTAACACCTGTTTTAGAATATTGGAAATTTACAAAAGCTCCTTTTGAAGACTACACTTTGCTTCAAGATTCTTTACATTTATTTGTTAATAGAAATGCTGAATTAAAATCTTTGCATAACTCCATAACAAACAGACTAACAGGTGTATTAGGAGCACAAGGTGTTGGAAAAAGTTCTTTATTAAGGAAATTCTTTTACTTTATTAAAGATAAAATTTCTTCCATATATGTAAGAACTGGTGTATCTGAACTCACAATTTATCGTGAAATACTTAAAGAACTTCTTAACTCATTAAAAATAAATAAATTAAAAGTTAAGAAAGGTTTTTCTATTGATGTAGAATTTGAATTAAAAAGACTTGAATATAGTATAAAAGCAACAAAACAAGCTCAACTTGGAGCAAAAGTTTTTATTATTGATGGTAAAACTATCAAAACTACGGGAGAAAGTATTGAAGCCCATTCCGAAGATACAGCTTGCTTATTAATACGTGACATTATTGATAATTTAACATTACCATTAATTATTTTCATAGATGATTTAGAAAGATTAAAAGCATTTGTAAAAGAAAAATCTGAATATTATAGATTTATTTCTATGCTTGCAATCAATATAGACGAAATGTTTAATAAAAGAAAAGTAGCATTTATTTTATCATTAGATATTGACTACTTTTATGCTATTAAAAGTAATAACGATGATTCCGATAATTCAGTAGGATTTTCTTTTAGTACTTTTATTAAACTAAATAACTTTCCTCCGGGCGATTTTGCTAATATTATTAAAAAAAGGTTGAATGACTCTGGTTGGAAAAAAAATTTAAATGATTTTATTACTTCCGGTGCGTTTTGGATTCTTATTTATGCTGTTCAAGGGCATCCGAGAAAAGCATTTAGAATTTTACAAATGGCAATTGAGTTTATCGAAAACCAAAAACTACCTTTACAAATTACAGAAGATTGTATTTCTGAAGTATTAAAAAGCCATGATGAAGAAATAAACAAAAATGATTTAAAAATAATTAAGTTTTTATCTTTACATGGTTCATATTCACCTTCTGATGAAGAATTTAAAAAAGCAATTAATATCAACAGGAGCTCTTTACTTAAACGATTGAAGTCAATAAGTGAAGAAAAGATAATTTTAAAAATTGAAACTAAAACAATTGGAAATACTCAGAAAGATTTATATTCTTTACCTGATATTAATTTGAGTATTTAATAGCTCTGTTCACAATGTTCACATTGTTCTTTTAAATTCACAAAATTTTCTTTGTTCACAATGTTCGCAATGTTCTTTAAGTTTTTAATTAATAAATTTTGCCTAATATGTTATAAATAGAAATAAACGAAATTTGTTTATACAGATGTTAGTCTTAACCCCTCAACTTTTTTACCCACCCTCCACAATCCCAATATCCTCCTCACTCAACCAATACAACTCATTCACCCCGTTAGATATTTAGATTGAAACACTGTTTTTTTGTTTAACAGATTATCTAATGGGGTAAACCAAACCATCAATCCTGTTTTCTGCATGTTCTATGGCTCTTTGCAGTTGCTTTTGCCGGGTTTCCCATTACACCTGACAGGTTTTCTAAACATTTGATTAACAGCCCTTCAAAATATTGCTGCCTATTAAGAACAATCCCGATAATTCGGGACTTTTTTTAACTGTTAATAAAAAAGTTTGGTTGGTTTTTGTATTTTTGTAGAATAAAACAAACCTGAAACTATAATAGAAATAAAAGCAATTTATTGATACTGCCATCAGCGGTAATAAAATTTTTCAAAAAAATAATTTTGATTTAATAATTTTTCTTATATTTGCAATTGCTAAAAAGCAAAAAATGTTCTTTAAAAATGTTAAAATTGACCAAAATTAAACTATTTACTTATGAATGATTTAAGAATAATTGAACAGAAAATAAGTAGTTTACCACCTGGCTTAATGTTTGATTTAGAATTATATTTAGATTTTTTATTACAAAAATTTCAATCTGCAACACCTGGTAAATTAAATCAAAAATGGGCTGGTGCATTAAAAGAATATCGCTCTAAATATACTTCTATTGAGTTACAAAAAAAGTCATTAGATTGGAGGAGGTAATAATGTTTTTAGTAGATACAAATGTAATTAATTAATAGCAAAAAATAAATATTAATTATGGAAACAATACAACTTCCGTTAAGCGAATATGAAAATCTGAAAAATTTAGTTAATATTCTAAGTGATAAAAAACTATTAACTAAATTTAATATTTTGATAGATTTATTATATGAAGATAAATATGGTCTTTTTTTGAATGACTATACAGAAGATTTAACTCAATATTCAATAAATAATAACTGGAAAGATGAAAAAAGCGCCTGGGATAAAATATAAGCAGAAAGAAATTGTACTTGTTCCATTTCCTTATTCTGATTTAAGTGCAAAAAAGAAACGACCTGTATTAATAATTTCTAATGATGATTATAATAAAAAATTTGAGGATATAGTCGTGTGTGTTATTACAAGCAGTCGTTATAAAGATGAGTATTCAGTTAATTTAAAAAACCAGGATTTAAAAATTGGTACTCTACCTGAAAAGTCAATAATAAAAACTCATAGTCTTTTTACTATTCATCAAACAAGAGTTCTAAAAAAGTTTAGTGTGATAAAAGATGAATTATTTACGAAGGTACAAGAAAAAATTAAACATCTGATTGAAAAAAAAGAGTAAAAGAAAAAAAATATTGATAATTATTAACTAAAGTTTCTTATATTTGTATTATTAATAATAACAGCAAATAAAGCTGTAAGCGTTCTTTAACATACAACAAAAAATTGCGTTGCTAACGTTTTTCTTGTGTTAAACCACCAAGTTTTAAAGCATAGAGAGAAATGGCTTAGTGAATGCACCCGTCAGGGTGTGTTACTAATGCTTGTTTCAGTTCTATGCGGGTGCTTGGTGGTACCTAACACAAGCTGAAATTAAAGCAGAGGTTCGCGCCCTTTTTTGTTGCTAATTTTTTAAATCAATTTCTTAACCCGCCTTTTGAACCTCTTGGCAAAAAATGAAAGGAAATAAATTATGAAAACATCAATACTCAAAACGACATCGGCATTGTTGTTAATGTTGGCATTTCTTTTTATAAATGTATCAACAATAGCACAAAACAAACAGGTAAAACCTGCAAACCAAATTAATACGTTTGGTAAGAAAACGATTAATAGCAGTAATAAAACTATTAAGCCAACTGCTACTAATAAAGCAACTAAACAAAAAGGACAAAAAGTTGTTCAAGACGATAGTTGCACAATAATACGAAGCAATTATTCTTATTTTGTTAAATTCACAAGCAAATCAACCCTTAAAGCAAGTAAGTTTATAAAATCATTACCTAGAGAATTGAATAATCGGAAAAATGATACCTATGAATTACAAAACACGCAAACAGATAAATTAGGTTATACGCATTATAAATACCAACAATTCTATAATGAGGTAAAAGTTGATGGAGGAAAATTATTATTACACGAAAAAGATGGTAAGCTTAATTCTGCAAATGGAAAAATTTATAACGACTTTGATATTAATGTTACGCCATCATTAAACGAAAGCCAAGCGTTAAGTTATGCAAAAAAACATATTGGAGCAGAAAAATATCTTTGGGAAAATCCCGATAATGAAAAAGCACTTAGAGAATTAAATAACGATTCAAATTTAACACTTTACCCAAAAGAAGAATTAGTAATTGCACCAATTAACGGAATATATAAAAAAGAAAATTTTAGACTTTGTTACAAATTTAATATTATAACCGAAATACCTTTTGGTATTTACGATGTGTTTATTGATGCTAATTCTGGTGAATTGGTTAATAAGATAAGCAATATTAGTGATGCAATAGGTACAGCCACTACATTATACAATGGTACACAGACTATTACTACAGAATTTTATGGAGGTAGTTATAGACTAAGAGATAATACAAGAGGTGTTGAAACATACAATGCTACTAATGACACAAACTTTACCCCAGGCATTGGCTTTACAAACCCAGTAGATTTCACTGATGATGACAATAACTGGACTGGTGCGTTTATTTTAGATAATGTCAATATTAGTAGTATTAGTTCATCATGGTGGTACACTTTTATTGGCGATGAAAATCCTGATTTATACATAAAAATTTATGATGGAAATAGTAATTTAGTATATGATGCATCTTATATAAATAATACTCATCCACCTGTTAGTTATAATAACCTTAATTTGATATTGGTAAATCCTCCTTACACTTTAGAAATTTGGGATTATGATGCAGTCGGCTCACATGATTATGGGGGTAGTTATTCTGTTACTATTTCAAACGGTACTCATACATACTCTGGAAATGGGAATAATGGCAACTATGAAATTAAAGAAATGGGACATCCTGCTACTGATATTCATTGGGGTATTGAACAAACTTATGATTTCTATTTGAATGAATTTGGAAGAAATAGTTATGATAATACAGGTTCTACTATTAAAAGTTTTGTTAATCCGAATTTGATTTTTGAAGTAATATCAGGATCACAAAATCAAGCTAATGCATGGCCACCTCCATATAACTTTATGTGTTACGGTATGGGTGATGGTTCTTTTATGTATCCTTTAGTTGCATTAGATGTAGCAGCGCATGAATTTACACACATGGTAACAAATCACTCCGCTCAATTATATTATCAAAACGAGTCTGGTGCTTTGAACGAATCTTTTTCAGATATTTTTGCAACATGTGTTGAATTTTATGCTTTGCCTTTATATGCTAACTGGACAATTGGAGAAGATGTTATGGTTACTCAACCATATATGCGTTCAATGTCAAATCCAAATAGTACTCAACATCCCGATACGTATCAGGAAAATTACTGGCAACCATTAATGCAAAATTCTTATCCTAATCCTGTTCCTCAAAATAATGAGGATAATGGAGGTGTACACACAAATAATGGTGTGCAAAATCATTGGTTTTATTTACTATCAGTTGGGGGTAGTGGAACAAATGATCTTGGAAATCCCTATTCTGTTGGTGGAATAGGAATAGAAAACGCACAACAAATTGCATATAGAAATTTGACAGTTTATTTGACTGAAACATCAAAACATTACGATGCAATGACTGGCTCACTTCAAGCAGCAGAAGATTTATTTGGTGCTGGTTTAACAGAATATTGGGCTGTAAAAGATGCCTGGTATGCTGTTGGTTTAGGAACTTCTTCAAATAATGTTTATTGCGATGGTACAGTTACATTAACTGATGATTCAGGAACAATAACAGACGGAAGTGGAGGAGCAAATTATATGGATAATTCTGATTGCAAATGGTTAATTCAACCGTTAGGTGCTAATACAATATCATTAGACTTTACATCTTTTGATACAGAATGGGATTATGATTCAGTACTTATTTATGATGGACCTGATACATTATATCCTTTATTAATGGTATGGTGGGGTAATACTTTGCCACCACAAATAAATTCTTCCGGTGGTGCAATGCTTGTTCGTTTCATGACTGATGGTTCTGTAAATGAAACAGGTTGGTCTGCTAATTATACATCAACAGGAATAATGTATTGTGATGAGGTAACAATTCTAACTGATTATTCAGGCTCTTTCACTGATGGTAGTGGTGGTAATAATTATGGAAATAATTCTCAGTGTATTTGGTATATTGCTCCCCCTTGTGCCTCAACAGTAACATTATCATTTTCATCATTTGATACAGAAGATGGCTATGATGGTATAATTATTTATGATGATTTGGCTGCAACAAATCAAATTGCTGTTTTAACCGGTAATACAATCCCATCACCTGTAACATCAACTACAGGTGAAATGTTTGTGTATTTTATATCCGATTTTATATATAATGAACCTGGTTGGTCAGCAAATTATACAGCAACAGGCACACCATACTGTAATGGAACAACAACTTTCACATCTGATTATACATATTTTGATGATGGTAGTGGAAGTTCAAACGATTATTGTAATAATACAGATTGTTCATGGCTAATTCAACCAACTGATGCTATAACAATAACGTTGTTTTTTGATGAATTTGATATAGAACAAGCAGGAACAGAAGGATATATTTATGATGCAGTAGAAGTGTATGATGGTTCTAATACATCTGCACCATTGCTTGGTACATTTTCAGGCGATAATATACCTCAAGCAATAACATCAACTGGTAATTCAATGTTTATTCGGTTCTATTCTGATATATCTGTTACAAGCGAAGGCTGGTCTGCATATTATACTTCTACTACAACAAATTATTGCACCGGTTTATCAACTTTAACTACTCAAAGCGGTACTATCTCTGACGGTAGCGGTGCAAATCAATATGGTAATAATGCAGATTGTCAATGGCTTATTCAACCCACAAATGCAACATCTATTACATTATCATTCACTGCTTTTGACACTGAACAGGATTATGATGGTATAATAGTGTATGATGGAGCAGATACATCTGCTACAATGTTAGGAGTTTTCACAGGTTCAGTAATACCATCACCTGTAACATCTACAGTAGGCTCAATGCTTGTTTGGTTTTTATCTGATGAAATTATAAGAGACAATGGTTGGAATGCAAGTTATACAAGTTGTATAATGCCTGGAATACCATCTACACCAACAGGTACAATTCAATTATGTGAAAATAGCCCTAATACCAATTATACAACATCAGGTGCAACTAATGCAACATCATATATTTGGGAAATCTTTCCAATTAGTGCAGGAACAATCACAGGAACAAGTACAACAGCAGCCGTAGATTGGGATAATATATTCACAGGCACAGCAATAATTACTGTTAAAGGTGTAAATATTTGCAGTGATGAAGGAAATTTTTCTAATGCTTTAAATATTACTGTAAACAGTTTGCCAACAGCAAACGCAGGTTCAAATGTTGCTATTTGTGAAGGTAATAATACAATTTTAAATGCAAGCGGTGGTACATCATATAACTGGAGCCCTGCAACAGGTTTAAGTGCAACAAATATCAGTAATCCAACAGCAAGTCCAACATCAACAACTACTTATACTGTAACAGTTACCGATGCAAATGGCTGCACTAATACAGATGATGTTATTATTACTGTTAATCCTTTGCCACCAATACCAACTATTACACAAATTGGCAATGAGCTTTTTTCAAGTGCAGCAAGCGGTAATCAATGGTATGATAGTAACGGTATAATACCTGGTGCTGTTAATCAAACATATACACCAGCTCAATCAGATAATTATACAGTTATTGTTACTGATGTTAATGGCTGTTCATCAGAATCAGCTCCTTATAATTTCATTTTTACTTCAATTTATTCAAGTGAAACCGGTTTAGAAGTGAAAATTTACCCAAATCCATCAAAAGGATTAGTTTATATAGAATTTGAAAATATTGGTAAAGATGGATTAATGATAGAAATTATGAATATTACCGGTAAGATAATTTATACAAAACAGTTTGAAAACAATAAATCAGAAAAAATTGAGGAGATTGATTTATCAAGATATTCACAAGGCATCTTTTTTGTGAAAATACAAAGTAATGATATTATGAAAGTAGAAAAGTTGATTTTATATTAAAAAATAAATTTTAATTATTAATAATGAAAATTTAGAAATTATTAAAGTTGCATTTACCGATTTTTTTGAGTTGCAAAAAATTGTGCTTTGATGTAACAGTCACCATTGTTATCCACTGTTTTATTTTCTTATCTCCTTTTCAATTATTTCTTTTTTTATGTCAATTAGCTTATTTACAAAATCTTCAAATTCATCATCTGGATAATTTGGGTTTTTCTTTATAAACATCTCTTGTTCTTTTAAATCTTCTTCCGCATCATAATACCAATGTGGAAGAGTAAAAGTCCTTGGAATTAAGCTAAATAAGTACTTAAGTTGATTAATATGTTCTTCTAACTGAAATTCATTTGTTGAGGAATATTCAGTTTCAATTCTTTTATTTATTATTTCTTGCAATTTTTCATAATCAGCTTCTATAGTTTTAGTACCTTGTCGAATATAAATTGTATTTTTCTTTATTTCTTCGCTATTTTTAGACGAAATGAATGGTATATATCTACTATCAGAATAAACTATAATTGTTTGAAACATTTTTCCTTTTAATTTTCCATATTCACTCTCTTTATATGAAAAATCTGATACTTCATATTTTAATTTGTTTGGAAGAAAATTACTTAATTGATTGTCTAAATCTGCTTTATCCTTAAATTTACTTAATCCCACAGGATCTATTTCCCCATTTTGTTTTTGCAAAACTCCAATTATTAAGATTCCACCACCACTATTTCCTAATGCTAAAATATGCTTGGCAAGTTTAGGGGTTTTAATCCAGATTTCTTTAAAATCTAATTCATTCAACTCACCATAATTTTCTTGTAATATTTTCCTAAGGTCAACCCTTGATTGATTTTCAAGAAAATTTGCTAATATCTCATTAAAGTTCTTCATCTTATTTTATAGTGGCTAAACGTTTCGCAAGCAAATGCACTTTGGCGCATTTTACATTTAATTTTGTTTAATGTTTTATCCTTTCAGATTTACAAATAATTTTCAAAAATTCCACATACCCGCCAAATTGAATTTGCTTGCTGTTATGCGTAGGCTTTATTGTTCTTCCATTCTTAGTCCTTCTTCTTGAATTATTGCAACAACTTCAATTAGAGTGTTAATCCCATTGTATGTATCAGGATTCTTTATTCCAATGTAATAAGTGTCATTTAAACAACAATCTATTTCAACCACACCTGATTCAATATTTTCACGACTTCCTTGAGGTAAGTATCTATATGCTTCCTTTGCTTCAAACAATTGAGAGTTAGCAAAATCCAACAAATACACATCACAATAATCACTTCCTGGTGGTTTTGTCATTTGCTCGATACCAAAAGACAGCAAACCACCACTAACATTTATTAGTTTTGCTAATTCTCCAGCCATATCAATTGTTGATGAAACACTTTCAATATTTTCAGGTTTTCTTGAAGCAGTGACAGTATAATACCATTTTACAGTATTTTTTGGAAGATTAATTGGAATTGTAATTCTTGACTTACCCCCTTTAAATGTAGCATGACTGCCACTATTGATATAGTTTTTCTGAGCTTTTACAATTGTTACTGGTTTATATTCCTTTGTCCACTTCACAGTTGTATTAAAATTCTTTTTTTCTTCATTTGACGGTATTCTTTCAATAGTTAAAAAACAAGTTCTGTTGAATGCATGATTTGTGGCAAATTCGAATTTGTAAATGGCTCTTTTTTCTACACTTAATCTTAAATTATTAAGTTCAGTAAAAGATTTATTTGAGTATTTTTTCACATTATCTGGAAATGTTGAAATATTAATTATGTTTGTGCCTTTAAGGTTTGACATTGAACAATTTATAACTATTTCATCACCTTCTTCAAATGCATAATAATATTTTGGATAGTCAGGGTAAGCTTTTCCAGAATTATTACTTATCCAAGCAGCTACGGTTATTGAACCCGTAATGCTAAAATTAAGGTCTGCAACTTTAATTGGCTCCAGCTTATTCTTAATATCAAAATCTATTTTAAATATCTTTTGTTCACCTGCTTCTATAGTTACTATTTCTCCCTTATTCAAGTTTTCTTCATCGTTTATCGCTTGTATATAATGTTCACCTGCTATAGTTTCAAATTTACTTGGAATTGATTTTTTTACATAACCAACATCTTCTCCGTCAATTAATATTTTTGCATTTGTGTTAACTATTACAAGCACTGTTCCATTTTCTTGTGCGAATGCAGATGTCAATTTTAAAGTTATCAGAAGAAAAAATAGAATTCTAATGTTTTTTTTCATTTTGTTCAATTTTTATGGTTATACTTTCTACAGCTTACGCATAACGTTTGTGCTATCCCAATTGGGTTTATTACACTTATATCTTTTTTAATATTTATTTGAAAATCTATAAAAATTATTACAAATTTAAGTCATTTTTTAACATAATCCCAAAATGAAAAATAATTTTTTCAATTTTTTTTTATTACTGGTATTATTAAGTGTTATATCATTTAGCTGTTTTGAAATAAAACCCATTGAAGTGGGTGATATTCAGGGTGTCAGAATTAATAAACTTTCCGGAAAATCGGTTTGCTTAGATGTTTTGCTACCGATAAATAATCCTAATACTTTTAAATTCAAAATAACCGGTGTTAATTTAGGAAAAGTAAAGAATATATACAAAGATACTGTGCCTGCCCAGACCCCATCGGGTTTCCCACCTGACAGTTTTTTTATGAGAAAAAAGTTAAATGAAATATTAAATAAAATTAGAATATAAAATATAAATAGAATATTTTTGAGCAGAGCGGCACTTACTGGCGCTTAACCGCTGACAACACTGGTAACGTTGTGAGCACAAGCGTTATATGACCGTAATGTTTAACATTAAAATTTTTTAATTATGAACTCAAAATATTTTGAAAATGAAAAGTTTAGTGCTTGGAATCCATTTGAACCGGAAAACTTTGACCCGAAAAACAAGGATAAATCTCAAAAAATCAGTGGTGTGTATGTTATCAAAATAGATGAAGAGATTTGTAGATTATATGGTTCATCAGATATTGTGAAAATAGGAGAAACAAAAAACATTAATAAAAGGATATGGAGATACCTTAAACCCTTTGATACAGAGAAACTAAAAAATAAAAAAAATAAACAAACAGCCTACAGAATCAGAAAAGCTTACGAAGATTTAAATTATAAATTTCAAGTCGCATGGAAAAAAAAGAGTGGTAGAGGTAATCGCAAGAAATATGAAATAGAATTATTGGACAAGTATCTGTATGAGCATTATGAACTACCTCCGCTTAATATGAAAAGGGGGTAGAATTCTGTGCTGCAAGTGCCTGCCCCTACTAGTCGGGATTTCCACCTTACAGTTTTTTAATAAGAAAAAAATGGCATCTTTCATTTTGCAGTTTATCCCGCACATAAAAGTTTTTTATTATTTCCCGCACGTAATTTATTTATGTGCGGGATTTACACTTTTTTAAAACTCTGAAAGAGTTTAATTTGAATAACCATAGATGCAATCTAACCTAACAGGTTTTTTAGTAACAATGATTAATGAAAAAACAAATACGCAATAAAAATAGCTGCAATAATTCCTGCAAGGTCAGCTAATAATCCGCAGGTAACGGCATGTCGTATTTTTCTTATTCCAACAGAACCAAAGTAAACAGCAATAATGTAAAAAGTAGTATCAGTAGTCCCCTGAAAAGTGCAGGCAAGTCTCCCGACAAACGAATCTGCACCATACGAAGTCATTGCTTCTACCATCATTCCTCTTGCACCGCTCCCGCTCAATGGTTTCATAAAAGCAGTAGGCAAAGCCGCTATAAAATCGGTGTTTAACCCAAAGAAACAAAATATATGTTCAATTCCTTTTATCAGATAGTCCATAGCTCCGGAAGTTCTAAAAACTCCAATAGCTACTAAAATAGCAACAAGGAAAGGAATAATTTTAATTGCTATCCAGAAGCCCTCCTTAGCTCCTTCAATAAATGACTCATAAACATTAACCTTTTTATACAGAGCAAGACTTATAAAACTTACGATTATACCAAAAAGTATCAGATTGCTTGCTACTGATGATACAATTTTGATTTCTGCCTGGGGAAGAATAGTAAAATAATATATTATACCAGCTACAAGTAATGTAAAACCGCCCAGGTAAGCAAAAATTACTTTGTTAAAAAGATTGATCTTTTGATAAATTGATACAGCAATAATTCCTGCCAGGGTGGAAAAAAAAGTTGAAAGTAAAATAGGAATAAATATATCAGATGGGTCAGCAGCGCCAAGCTGGGCACGGTAAACCATAATTGTTATCGGTATAATGGTAAGTCCCGAAGTATTAAGCACAAGAAACATTATCATTGAATTTGAGGCGGTGTCTTTTTCTTTGTTCAGCTCTTGCAACTGTGTCATTGCTTTAAGTCCTAAAGGAGTAGCTGCATTATCCAAGCCAAGCATATTAGCAGCAAGGTTCATCAGAATAGAGCCTGTAACAGGGTGATTTCGGGGTATTTGTGGAAAAAGACGATTAAAGAAAGGACCAACAGCTTTTGCCATAATATTTATCACCCCGCCCCTCTCCCCTATTTTCATCAATCCGAGCCATAATGTCATTATACCGGTTAAGCCCAACGAAAGCTTAAAGCCCACTTTAGCCATTTCAAATGTTGATTGCATTATCTCGGGAAAAATCTCTACATCCCCGAAAAAAATCAGCTTTATTAGTGCAACAACAAAGGCAATCAGGAAAAAGGAAATCCATATATAATTTAAAACCATATCGTTAATTTTTGGTTTGTAAAATTAATTCTTAAATGGTTATATTATATTGTTAATTATTAGTTTGTGAAATTAATTCTTAAATGGTTGAATTGTTTTATTGTTAAATTGTTAATTTTTGGTTTGTAAAGTTAATATTTAAGCAATTCAACAATTTAGCAATTTTTCAAGAACCCAGCACCCAGTATCCAGCATCCAACCATTTAACCATATATAAATGAGTCCCCTATAAAAAGTATAAAAATATAATTTTGCCACAAAAACACTAAAGCACAAAAATCCACAAAAAATATCTAATTTGAAAAATTATTGTTTTTATTTTTAGCCCTTTAAAAACTCTGTCAGGTCTTTCAGACTCTGACAGGTTTTCATAATTTAGCCATTTAACAATTTAACCATTCAATCATTCAATAACTCTAAACATCCTTTTCCATCTTATCTTATGTAATCCTTTTTTATTTTTATCAATAGAAAACCAGAAAAATGCTGCCTTTCCTATAATATGACTTTCGGGAACAAAGCCCCAGTAGCGTGAATCTTTTGAATTATCACGATTGTCGTCCATTACAAAATAATAATTCATTTTAAAAGTGTAGTCAGCAGCTTCTTCTTCGTTAATATAAATCTTGTTGGCTTTAACTTCCAAACAATTACCTTCATAAATTTCAATTATACGCTTATATAAAGCAATATTTTTATAATTAATATTTACAGTATTACCTGCTTTAGGAATTACAACAGGACCGAAATAATCCTGGTTCCATTGAAAGAACTTGCTTTGTGGAAAGGTTATAATAGAACCATATCCTTGCAGCTCTTTAAAAGCTCTGATATTATTTATAAACGGCTCTTTTCGTAAGCGAGCAGCAGCTTTTTGGGATAATGGAAAGTCATATACACCAATATCTGCAATAATTCCGCCTTCGGTGATATTGTATTTAGACAATATTTCATTGCTGATTTTTGTTCCATCAGTTATCACACGATAATTAAACTGAATATTTTCACCAAAATTTATTTCATTATTGTTGATAAATACTTTTTTATTATTAATTTCCAGGGTATCACCGGATATTGCAATACATCTTTTAATATATTTTGTTTTTTTGTCAATAGGCACATCAGTTTGAGCAGGATAATTAAACACAATTATATCATTGTTTTTAATTTCAGAGAATGCAGGTAATCTTATATAAGGTATCTGAAACCAATCAACATAAGATGATAACTTAGTAAAAGGAATTTTTGTATCTAAAAAAGGAATAGATAGTATAGTAACAGGTAATCGTGAACCGTATTTAATTTTATTAACAAAAATAAAGTCTCCTGCCAAAAGACTTTTTTCCATTGTTGTAGATTGAATAGTAAAAGACTGTATAAAAAAAGCCCGAATAAATAAAGCAAGAATAAAAGCGATACAAATAGCTTTTAGCCATTGTTTAAGGTTTTTATTTGATATTCGTTGATATTTTTTGATATTATATCGTTAATTTTCTGTATAACTGTCATTCCGAATGAAATGAGGAATCTACCTGCTTTATTGCTTCTAACAAAATAGATTCCTCACTCCGTTCAGAATGACATTTTACAGGTTTTGCAAAGGTCTCTCTTAAATGGTTAAATTGTTAAATGGCTATATTGTCATATTGTTAATTTTCTGTATAACTGTCATTCCGAATGAAATGAGGAATCTACCTGCTTTATTGCTTCTAACAAAATAGATTCCTCACTCCGTTCGGAATGACAGTAAACTAGAACCCAGCACCCAGTATCCAGCATCCAACCATTTAACCATATATCAATTAAAAATTAAAAAAAAGGCTAATAACTAAAAAATAACCATATAACCATTTAACCATAAAACAATATAACAATATAACAATATAACAATTTAACAATTCATTCTATCATTCATTCAGTGTATCATCCTAAACATCCTCCCCCATCTTATTTTTTTAAAGAATCTTTTATCTTTATCTAAAGACAACCAGATAAAAACAGCTTTTCCTACGATATGGTCTTCAGGAACAAAACCCCAGAAACGACAATCTGCTGAATTATGACGATTATCACCCATCATAAAATAGTAATTCATTTTAAAAGTATATTCTGAGGTTTCCTGCTGATTAATGTAAATTTTATTGTTCTTTACCTGCAAATCATTATTTTCGTATAAGCTAATTAAACGTTCATAAAAAGGCAGATTCTTGAGAGTTAATTTTATTGTTACACCTTTTTCAGGTATTATTAAAGATCCGTAATTATCTTCATTCCATTTATATTCAGGACTATGTGGAAAAACGTAATCAGCAACAAATTCTTTGGGTTTTTTAATCTTTGTTACCGATTTTACATTAGTAAACTTTTTTATCCTCTCTACATTTTCTATTGTTAAAGGAAGTTCATATTTAGAATTAGAATACAAATGAATATCGTCTTTTGCAATGTCTAATTTTTCCAAAACCTTAGGATTTATCCTGGTACCATTAGTTACAATCAAGTAATTGTACTGCAATTTTTTCCTGAAGTTCGGCGACTTTTTACCATTAATAAATAACTGTGAATGAATAACTTTTAAAGTATCGCCCGGAATAGCAATACATCTTTTAATGTAATTTTCACGTTTATCAACTGGGCGAACAACAATATCATAATTATTCCATAAATAATTTCTTCCCAATTGTCTTATAAGAGCATAGTAGCTTTGATCCTGAATTTGAACTACTACCGTATCGCCTTCAGGGAAATTAAATACAACTATATCATTTCTCTTAATATCTGAAAAACCCGCTAATCTTTTATATGGCAATTTGAGCCATTCTAAATAAGATTTTGTGCTTTTTGTTAAAGGCAGGGTATGATGTGCAAAAGGAAAAGATAGTGGTGTATTTGGCAGCTTTGGACCATAGCTTACTTTACTTACAAAAAGATAATCGCCAACAAGAAGAGATTTTTCCATTGATGATGTAGGGATGGTAAATGCTTCAATAAAGAACATACGAATTAAAGTTGCTGCTATTACAGCAAAAATCAGGGCATCTACCCATTCTATGAACTTGCTTCTTTGTTCTCGTTCAATACCACGCTTTTTCCAAAAAGCCCAGTTAACTTTTTTGCTTACATAAATATCATAAATAACAGCTATTCCAAATAATAGCCAGTAATTTCCAATCCAGATTACCCAGAGGATAAAGATTAATGCTGCAAAAGAAAATTTAAAATATTTGTTTTTTAAAAAGGTTTTCAATTTCTTTTTTTTTTTTTGCCACTAAGGCACAAAGTCACAAAGCATCACAAAATTTATATTATTATTCTTTCTATACTATTGCTTTTGCGATTTTCTATTCTTCTGATGTTATAGTTACAAAATTATCTTTGTGTACCTTTGTGTTTTAGTGTCTTTGTGGCATATTAAAGTTTATTTATTTTAAAAGTCCAAAGTTAGAAAAATATTAAACAATTGTATTTGTTATTTTTTATTATTTTTGCATAAATTTAATTTTAAATAATCACTGCTATGAAAACTTTTTTTTGCAAAACAGCTTTAATATTTACTGTAGCAATTGCTTTACTTGTATCAGGATTTTCACAAGATATAGCTGATACTAAAAAATTATTAAAAACTGCTACAAAATATTTCATAAACGAAGAATTTAATAAAGCATTAGAATTGTTTTTACAATTAGATTCATTAACACCTGATGATTATGAAATAAATTATAAAATAGGTGCCTGTTATTTGAATTCAAAATTTGAAAATACTAAGGCAATACCTTATTTAGAAAAATCAATTAAAATTAAAGGTGAATCAATAATTCCACCGGTTGTTTTCAAGGACCTGGGAATGCTTTATCACTTGGGTTATAAATTTTCTAAAGCTATTCATTCTTATAAAATATTCTTAAAATTATCCGAAAAAGATGCTCAGGATATTAGTTATGCAAAAAGAATGATTGAAGTTTGTGAAAATGCAAAAATCCTTGTTTCAGATACTTTAGATGTAAGGATTGAAAATATTGGCTACCCAATTAATACCGGGCATTCGGAGTATTGTCCGTTAATTACTGCTGACAAAAGTATAATGTATTTTACCAGAAATATTCATAAAAAACAGGACACCGACATAGATTCTGTTCAACAAATTATGGTATCATACAATGAACTTGGAAAATGGACACATCCCGAAGAAATTAAATTTGATTACCCTGATAAAGATGAAAAAATTTTATTAGCCGGAATTTCTGCCGATGGCGGGCAGCTGTTTCTTCATATAATCAGCAATATCTTTACCTGCCAGGTGATAGAGAGAAAATGCAGTGATTTAAAAAATTTAAGCAAAATGTTTTTTCTTTTTGATTCTGAGCTTATAGAAGAAAAATTAAGCATCACTCCCGATGGCAGAGAACTTTATTTATCTTCTAATCGCCCTGGCGGATATGGTGGTAAAGATATCTACAGAATTGTAAAAGACGAAACTGACAACTGGAGTGAACCTGTGAATCTTGGACCAACAGTAAATACTATTTACGACGAAGATTCACCATTTATCCATCCTGATAAAAAAACGCTTTATTTTAGCTCTAACGGGCATAATACGATGGGTGGCTATGATATTTTTAAAACAACATTCTCTGATAATATTTGGGGCCAACCAGAGAATATTGGATTCCCTATCAATACAACAAAAGATGATGTTTATTTTGTTTTATCTGCTGACGGACGAAATGGCTATTTCTCTTCTTCACGTAATAATAATTTTAATAAGCCCGATATCTTTAAAATTAGTTTTGACGACAATATACCTTTGACAATGTTAAAAGGTACAATTCTGGCAGGAAATCCTTTAAAACCTGTTAGAGCTAAAATAAGAGTTATTGATAAAGAAACAAATACACGTGTGAAATATATTTATAATCCCAATCCTGATGGCAAATATTTAATGATTTTTCCCCCGGCAAAAAATTATGATATGATTATTGAAGCTAAAGATTATTTACCACAGCTTGTTAATATTCATATTCCAGATCAAACATATTTTTATGAACTATTTCAGGAAATTCATCTAAAACCTGTCAGTACTCTTGATACAGTTGTTATTGGTGAAGAAATTACTGTAAGAAATACTTTTTATGATGTTTATAAAACACTAACTGTTGATACAAGCCATACTACGGCTGCCGAAGACACAACTTATACAAAAGATTATTCGGAACTTTTAGAATTAGTAGATAATCTTGTTAATGTTTCTGACTCATTAAACTTTAACGAAATTGATAAAGCTGCCGATATTGTTATAGAAAAAACTACTGACGAAGAAGAAATTGTAACCAGTAAAGATTACGACCTTTTATTAGACATTATTGACAAAGCTATTGAAACTACTGATTCTGTAGCGTTAGACATAATAGATGAACAGACTGTATATGATAAAAAATCATCTAAAACCTATTTCTATGCAAAAGAAAAAGAAGAAAATAATTTGCAGCAAGTTATAGTTGGTGAAGATACCGTTTATACAGTTCCAGGTATAGATGTAGATTCTTTAGCTGAAGAAATTCTTGTCGTATCTACCGACACTTCATATATAATTAAAACTGTTACTGAACAGGAAGAAATTGACTTTAAAAATACTAATACCAAAGATAGAAAAACTATTTTGACACTGCAGGTACATTTTGAAACAAATGAATCTACCGTTGAAGATAAATATTTCTCTGATATTGAAGAAATTACAGATTTATTAATAAATAATTATGACCTGGGTGTTGAAATTTATGGTTATGCTGATACAGAGGGTGATACAAAGCATAATTTAATATTATCACAACAACGGGCAAACTCTATATTGGACCTGTTTTTAAATAATGGTATGAATACAAAAAAAGCAGTTCTCAAAGGATTTGGTGAAATGAAAACATTTACTGAAAAAACAGATGAAGAAAAAAGCGAAAATCGACGGGTTGATATTAATATTTTTGAACTGATAAATATTGATTATTAAGAAGGTATAAGGTATAAGGTATAAGAATGTCAAACATCAAATATCAAACGTCAAACGTATAAGGTATATACTCTATTAAAGATAATTTTGAGTAAACTAAAATTAACATATCGCAACTTTATTATGAATAAGAAAGCATATTTGCTTATCATAAGCTTTCTTTTTAGCTTTTCTGCCATTAGCTATTCCCAGCAATACACAGAATATGAAGTAAAAGCAGCTTATATACTCAATTTTGCTAAATTTGTTCAATGGCCCAAAACTACATTTTCTTTAAGTAATCCACCTTTTGTTGTTGGAATTTATGGTGAAGATCCTTTTGGTTTAATTTTAGTTAAATTTTTTGAGGGTAGAACTATAAAAGGCAGAAAACTGATTATTGAGCATTATTATAAACCGGAAGATATTAATAATTGCGACGTATTATTTATATCAAAATCTGTCAGCGGACAGATAGAGCTTACTAATGTTATCAATGTTGTTCAGGAAAAGTCAATCCTTACTATTGGCGACAATATTCAGGAATTCTGTGAATCAGGTGGAATGATAAATTTTACCAAGCAATACGCAAAACATCGCTTTGAGATAAATAACAATGCTGCTCAAAAAGCTGATCTAACAATAAGCTCAAAGCTGCTATCTCTGGCAAAGATTATTAATGAGTGAGGGAAGGCTAAGGCTAAGGCTAAGGCTAAGGAAAATACTAATACTATGAGATACAAAGATTTTACTCAAATGTCTGTATGACAGAAGGCTTTTAAGCTATTATCTGAATCCGTGAAGGTATTCGTCATTGCGAGGCACGAAGCAATCTCTCCGATTATAAAGGGATTGCTTCGGTCGCTGCGCTCTCTCGCAATGACGGTGAGTTTATAATTTCATTCACGGATTCAGGTATTAATTAAAATATATAAAATTACAAAAATGATATAAACTTTATCACTGTTGTCCGATAAATTATGGAAAATTGTATAAATATTGAATACAGGTCGTACCTACGGCACTTCTAAATTTATTATAAACCATTGTGCTATAAACAGTTCGCCACTACGTGGCTTTTATTAAGCCCTGTTAAGGGCGTAC
>SDBV01004169.1_pt1 | contig 20927 bp, 14 predicted proteins | sample 2277081 | NCBI WGS metagenome assembly SDBV01 (sample SAMN10402039, study PRJNA504765) | marine sediment metagenome | isolation source: marine sediment core GS10_PC15, 223 cmbsf | place: Arctic Ocean: Southern Knipovich Ridge | collected 2010 | reverse complement strand
GTTTCAAAAATAGAAAATAGAAAATAAAAAATAGAAAATTGAAAATCGCCCCCATTATTGGGCCAAAAACAAGGAAAGCCGCGTTTAAAGCCTAAAACCGATGACCAAAAAACGCAAAAAAACACAAAAACGCGCACAAAACGAACAAAAACGCGCAAAAACGCGCACGAAAGGAGGCCAAAAACAACATAGGCAAAATTGAATATTGAATCCTGCCGGACACCTGGTATAATGGCACTAATGGCAAAGGCGAAGATAAAGAACAAGATAATAGAACAGCTCTTCATGGAGCTTAGGTTTGGCCCGCGTTCTCAGCGGCAAAACCAGCTTGACGAAGCCGAGAAGCTCCTGCGTATCATCGACGTCAGCAAGGACTATCCCTACGAGTTCATCTGTTTCAAGATTACCGGATATCGACCCGATACGCATCTAAATCAGCCGCCCATACCGGGCCGTGAGCTAAAAAGCGACATGGAGGTCTTCATCTCGCGTTTGAGCGGTAAACTGGAGTTCTCCGCCGCCGAGCAGTCGGAACCGGTCTTCACGCTTAGCCGGATGACCGCTCGCTTCAACGTTTCTGAAAAGACGATAAACCGATGGCGCAAACGCGGGCTTCGCGCCCGAAAGTACATCTTCGACGACGGCAAGAAACGCCTGGGATTCCTTGCATCCGATGTTGACAATTTCGCCGAAGCCAACAAAGACTTCGTGGCAAAAGGCTCCGGCTTTTCGCAGCTAACCGCCGAGCAAAGGGATCATATCCTGCAGATGACAGCAGGACTAGCCTCGGTCGGGTCGCTTACCCGTAACCAGATCATCGACGAAATCGTAGAAGCTACCGGCAGAGGCAAAGAGACCATCCGATCGATCCTCGCCGAGCACCAAAAGCAGCGCCCCGGCGCACTTGGTCTGGACAGAAGGTCCGCTCGGCTGGACCCAAAGGACGAAAACACGATCTATAAGCTCTACCGCCAGGGAATCAAAGTGTCCGAATTGACCAGGCAGTTCGACAGGAGCAATGGCTCGATATATCGGATCATAAACAAACGCCGGGCGCGGGCGATACTTGCTACGACGATAAAGTTCGTCGACAGCGATGACTTCGTAAACGAAGACACAGCCGGGCACATCCTTGCCCAAACCGATACGCTGCCTGAGACAGGCGCCGGCAATATGGGCGCATTGTTAAATCGCCAGCAGGAGATCGATCTGTTCAGGAAATACAATTATCTGAAATATCTGGCCTGTTTCGGCAGAGAAAAATTGAAATCCGCCAGCTATTACGGCAAGCTATTACAACAGATCGAAAAAAATCTTGCCCGCGCCGAGCGCATTAAGAAGATAATTATCGAGGCGAACCTTCGGCTGGTGATAAGCATCGCCAACAAACACGTCGGCGGCGGGCACGACATCAAGGACCTTATAAGCGAGGGCAATTTTTCGATGATGCGTGCGGTCGAGAAGTTCGATTATACGCGTGGCTATCGGTTCAGCACTTACGCCAGCTGGGCGGTCGCTAAGGACTTTGCCCGGCGGATACCGGCCGAAACCGGCAGGCCCGACAGGCACACCGGCTCGGATATGTCGAACATACAGCAGGACATGCGAAACATAGACGTAGTGGACATCTCGGCGATAGAACACGCCCAGCGGAGCTTCGATCATATCATCAGTAACAACCTTAACGAACGCGAGCAGTATATCATCCGCAACCACTTTGGGCTCGACGGCAGCAGAGTTACCAAGAAGTCGAAGTCCATGAAGCAGATCGGCGACGAGCTTGGACTTAGCAAGGAACGCATCCGCCAGATCGAGCTTGAAGCACTGCAAAAACTCCGCCAGAACCTCGGCTCCGACGAGTTCGATATGTTAATGGGGTAGCTGGTATTAGTGAATAGTTAATAGTGAATAGTAATTAGCAGTGGCACCTCCGGTGCTGCGGCGCAGGCGATAAGTAAACCGTTGGCTTACTTATCGCGTGGAAGCAGGCAAAGCCTGCATCTTATTTATTATGTGTACTTCCGCCGCCGCTAAAGCTATGGCGAGACAGGAAAGCACACCTTACAGTTAGAGAGATAACCTCTTGCATAAAGGACGATATAAGCTTAGATTATTACCATTGATCTTGTAAGATATCGCGCGACAATTATATAGGAAATAAAGAATGGCGTTACCGTTTATAATGTTCTGGGTATTGGTTTATCTGGGAAGAGACAGCCTTGGTCCTCGAGGTGTGCTGATCTGTATTGCTATCTGGGCGGTTTTGCTTGCTGGTTTTATGATGTTGGATGTTTCGGCGTATATCTTTGTTGGTTTGCAATCGCTGATGGACATTGTGTTGATCTTAAAGCTTTTTGGCGGAGATATTACGATCCACTGAAATAGCTTTAAAACAGTTGTTTGTACCGCTTCTCCAGTTCCACCTAAGACCATTTGTTGATTTACAAGAAATGGACGAGATAAAAAAAGTACAATAATCGAAAGAATTTCGTATTTTTTTCGTAACCTGTTTGTCTTTAGTGTACATTAAATGGTGATGGAAATATTATTTAACCAAAATGACATACCAAAGCTGCTGGCCAGAGAGACAGAAGCAGTAAAGAAGTGGTTTCATGCTTATTCCGATGTCCTGTACACTTTTGTGTATTACAGGGTAGGCAAGGATCCCGACATTGCCGCAGATGTTGTGCAGGAGACGTTTTTGCGGGCGTTGAAAAAGATGGGTGATTATGATCCGCAGCGGGGAAGCATGCTTGTTTGGCTTACATATTGTTGTAAGAACAATATCAAGAAGGCACTTCGAGTCAAATATCGGCATGTCTCCTATGAGCAAGTATGGCAGGACATCGACAAGTGTTTATTACAAGCGTACGAATTGATCGCAACGGAGCCATTGCCGGACGAGATTTTGGAGAAAGAGGAAACTGCTGAGCTTGTCAGGATGACGTTGGCGAATATCCCCGGCAACTATAAATTAGTTTTGAAGGAGCATTACTATCAACAGAAGACCCTTCGTGAAATAGCTGTTTCAATGGGGGTATCGGAAGGGGCGACAAAAGCAATGCTGCATCGGGCGAGGAAAGCATTTAAGGCAGCGTTCTTGAGATTGTTAAAATCATTTGATGATCCGGAAATATCGACAGGTGGTGTATATGAATAAGCGAGATTATCTTCAGGAAAATATTGAAAAGCTTGTTGGGAAAACAAGACCTGAACTGGCTATGCCTGAGCAAAAAAAAGAGGACATCTTAAACAGCCTGATCGGGGAAGCTGACAGGTTATCTTCAGGAACATCGGTAAAGAGATTTGCCGGTCGTTTCAGGATGAGAAAAATCATGACATTAGCAACAGCGGCGGGGCTGGTTGCGGCTGTATTTATCGGGATGGTTGTTTTGAATAAAATGGCTATGCCTGCTTATGCGATAGAGCAAACAATCAAGGCCCTGCAAAAGATATCCACCGTGCATGTTATAGGCACAAACTGGGATGGCAACCGCTTTGAAAGCTGGAACAAGATCAACCTCGAAACCGGTAAGGCTGAATGGTGCTGTATCGATGAGACACCACACGGATACAAGATCGCCTCAAGACCAAATGGTTCTTGTGTATGGGATAAGGACGGCAATATTGTCAGGTATTCAAACAAGGCGATAGCCAGTAACGATTTCAGATATCAGCGAGTATTTGAGGATTTATCCAATCGGATGAACAATCCTTCTGATGGTGAGAAGATAAAAATTTATCGTCAAAAGGATCCTGTTAACGGTAAAGATGTTATAGTTATCCATTCGATAACAAAGCTTCAGGATTCTAAGATTTATGTCGATCCTGCCACTAAGCTTCCTATTCGGACATATTATGATCGTGCAGATAACATGCAGCAAATATGCAAAAGTGTAGACCAGATTTTTTACAATGTGGAACTGCCGGCGGGAATGTTCGATTTCCAAGTTCCGCAAAAGTGGCATCGTGATTGGAGTTTGCTGGACGATCCCAGTGAGGGACTAGCCATTGATAACTTGACACATGAGCAGGGGGCAGTAAAAACGGCAAAAGAGTATTGGCAGGCGGTTATAGAAGGTAACTGGGATCATGCTGACCAACTGCGGCCGGTCGCTGACTGGAAAACCGATTACCACAAGGACCGACCTGTAGAATTGATCGACGTTAACGAGCCACGCCCGGAACGCGGTTGTAGCGGTTTGGTGGTGCCTTGCGTGGTCAGATTTGCAGACGGCAAAGTAATGAAAGTGGAACTGGTGGTCAATTACCGCCAGATAAACGGCCAAGCCTCAACCATCATCGTAGCAACGTGGGGTAAGCCAAAGATTCTTGAGATGAAATGAACACTCTGAAAGGAATTACACTATGAAAAAACTACTATCTGTTTTGATCTTATGTTTGGTTGTTGTAAATTCGAATGCGAGAGGAAGTGTAAATTCAACTCGTGTTGCAAATCTTCGCGAGAAGGTTTCCCGTGAGCTCCCTTATAAATTCGGGTCAGCCAAAAAGATTACGATCGTTCCTGATAAAGATGCAGTTCTGTTAAAATGCAGTGATAATCCCGAAGATATCAAAGAAATCATCATTGGCGCGGATTCAAAAATTCTCTACATTTATTGCATTCTCGATTCCGGAGCCATTACCGGCGGCGGCGGAACATGGAAAGAAGGACCAGGTTCTTTTCGTCAGATTGGATATGGAGGATCGGCTGCTATTGGTATGTGGAAACTTAAGGATGGGAAAATCAACTTGAAATTCCAGCTAACTAACGATGACAACGCGATAGTCAGAGCTTATCGAAAATTAGAAAAAGACGGAAAGTCCTTTCCGAATGGAGGGTTCTCGCGAATGGTCAAAAGCTGGGGAACTTTGCTTGATGACACAGAACTGATGTTTCCGCGATTGACTGCCGAACAAAGAGTTGAGGCTTTCACACGACTGTGGAGCACGGTGAAATTCAACTTTGCCAATTTCGATCTGGTGCCGGAACTTGACTGGGAGAATATTCTATCGGAATACTTACCGAAAGTCATGGCCGATCAGTCAAATGACGAATATATTCGTCTGCTTCAACGGTGTATTGCGCAGCTCAAAGACGGCCATACTTCGGTTTACTCTTCATGGGGTACCGGCTTGTCGAGGGCATGCCCCGCTTTACGAACTCGTTCTATCAGCGGCAAAGCGATTATAACAGAAACCGTTGAAACCGATCAGATCAAAGCATCGGGCATAAAACCTGGTGACGAGATAACGCATATCGATGGCCGTTTAGTTCAAGAATTATTAGAGAAGGATATCTATCCATATATATTCGCCTCCACCCGCCAAGGGCGTGATCTTAAGGCTTATTCCAGAATACTTCAAGGTCCTAAAGACTCTATCGTTTCGATAAGAATCAAAACACCTGAAGGTGCAGTTCGCAAGGTCTCCTTGACACGGAAAGCAAATGGTTTGGGTTTATTTCCGAGAAAAACTCGGACATCGAATTTCGAATATCGCAAAATGGAAGACGGTATTGCTTATGTCGCGATCAATACATTCGGCAGCAGCAGTGTTGTTGATTCATTTTATGAGAAGTTTAAGGATATAAAAGAAGCAAAAGGCTTGATCATTGATGTTCGGAAAAACGGTGGTGGGAGTTCCAGCAACGGGCATGCAATTATTGCTAAGCTAATAGACAAGGCAATTCCAGCAACGCATTGGAAGACACCGCAATATCGAGCTGCTTTCCGAGCGTGGGGCCGAGATGAGCAATGGTATGACGGAGGTTCTAAAATGATTAAGCCTAAAGCCAATGATCCTTTCCTTGGACCCGTTGTGGTATTAATCGGTTCCGAAACAAACAGTGCTGCAGAGGATTTTGTCGTTCCTCTTCACGCTGCTAAGCGAGCCACAATTGTCGGGCAAAAGTCAAGAGGCTCTACGGGCCAACCGCTTCGGTTTAGTTTTCTTGAGGGGAAAATTAGCGGCCGTGTTTGCACAAAGCGAGATACCTATCCTGATGGCCGGGAGTTCGTAGGCGTCGGCGTTATTCCGGATGTTGAAGTTAATCCAACACCGGCTGATGTCATTGCCGGCCGTGATGTTGTTTTGGAAAAGGGCATAGATATTCTCAAATCAAAAATGATGTAGAGACGCAACTATGAGCAAATGCATGCTCAAAACGCTCTCCTTTTATTACCACTGCTTTGTTTGGCCCTGACAAATGTTGAAAACGTATCTTTTTGCTCAATCATAGCGCTTGCAAAACACACAGAAACCGTTACTCTATATCGTATGGCCAAGGATTTTAAAAAACAAATAGAGCAGCTTCGGGACGAACTGCGCGGGCATGATCGTTTGTATTATGTGTTGAATAAGCCTGCAATATCCGATCAGGAATACGACGGGCTTTTTGCCGAGCTAAAATCGCTTGAGGCTGCGAATCCGGAGCTTGTTACCGCTGACTCGCCGACGCAGCGAGTTTCTGAAAAGCCTGTTGCCGGTTTTGCCAATGTTGCACACGCGGTGCCGATGCTTAGCATTGATAATACATACAACGCTGACGAGCTTGAGAAGTTTGACGAGCGGGTTAGCAAAGGGCTGGGCGATGCCGAATACGAATACGCCGTGGAGCTTAAGATCGACGGGCTTGCGATAAGCCTGCGATACGAACATGGCGCGCTAGTTCGCGCGGCGACTCGCGGGGACGGGGCCAGGGGCGACGATGTAACCGCTAACGTAAGAACCATAAAGGCGATACCCCTTCGGCTGTTAGCTGAAGATGTTCCGGATGTTCTGGAAGTTCGCGGCGAGGTGTACATGCCGAAGAAGGCTTTTGCGGAGCTTAATGCGCAGCGTGAAGAAAATGGCGAGGATTATTTTGCGAATCCGCGTAACGCAGCGGCTGGCTCTTTGAAACTGCTCGACCCGGGCATGACGGCGACGCGCAAGCTGTCGTTCTTTGCGTATTCGACGGGTGAGGTTTCGGAGCCGCTTGCTGACGGGCATTATGAAACTTTGCAAAAGCTAAAGAAGCTGGGCCTGCCGGTCAGCGCCGAGATCAAGAAAGCCAGGGACATTGGCGATGCGGTTAAGATATGCCTCGGATGGGACAAGAAAAAGGGCAAGCTGGATTATCAGATCGACGGGATGGTGGTTAAGGTAAACCGGTTCGACAGCCAAGATATACTGGGGGCGACGGGCAGGGCGCCGCGTTGGTGCATATCTTATAAGTTCCCGGCAGAGCAAGCGGAGACGGTCGTTGAATCCATCGATGTTCAGGTGGGTAAGACGGGAATCTTGACGCCGGTGGCGAACTTGAAAGCGGTTAAGCTGGCAGGAACGGTGGTTAAACGCGCGAGCCTGCATAACTTTGACGAGCTTGAGCGCCTGGGCGTCAAGATAAACGATAAGGTTATTATCGAAAAGGCGGGCGAGATAATCCCGCAGGTGGTACGGGTGGTCGAACGAGGCGAAGCGGATATGTTCGCTACGGAATTTGAGATACCGACGGAGTGCCCGGAATGTAAAGAAAAGATAATAGTTTCAAAACGAAAACGTGCGGGTAAGAAAGAGGACATAGAAAACAAAAGCGAATACACGCATACGCATAAATGTGTTAACGCCGGCTGTGCTGCTATCATACGTGAGAGAATTATTTACTTTGCCGGTAAGGGGCAGATGGATATCGAGAACGTGGGACCTGCGCTTATAGATCAATTGATCAAAGCGGGGCTGGTAAAGAATATTGCCGACTTGTATAGCTTGAAGTTTGAAAAGATATCTCAGCTTGAAAGAATGGGCGAAAAAAGCGCTGCCAATGTTCTGGACAGCATCGAAAAGAGTAAGACGAATCCGCTATGGCGGGTGGTGGTTGGGCTGGGGATAAGCAATGTCGGCGGGCAATTAGCGGAAACACTTGCCAATGAATTTGGGACCATCGACAAGCTAAGGAACGCAAGCGAGGAAAGACTCGTCGAGGTTGACGGGATCGCAGAGACTATCGCCAAGAATGTTTGTGAGTTCTTCGGTGACGAAGATAACAAAAGATTAGTTGACGAACTGCTTAAATATGTAACGCCGCCGGCGCCAGCGGAAAAAGCTAGCAGTATCTTATCGGGACAAACAATAGTTGTAACCGGGACGCTGGAAAGCTTTACGAGACAATCGATAGAGCGGGCGATAAAAGACAACGGCGGGAAGACATCGTCCAGCGTCAGCAAAAAGACGAGCTTTGTTGTGGCAGGAGCTAATGCTGGTAGTAAACTTGAGGAAGCTAACAAGCTTGACGTTGAAGTGATCAGCGAAGAAGCGTTCAAAGAAATGATAGGTATTTAATGCAGGACGTACACGAAGAATATATGATGCAGGCTATTGAGCTTTCGCGGCGTGGGATCGGTAGTGTTGAGCCTAATCCGCCGGTGGGGTGTGTTATTGTTAAAGGCGGCGAGGTTATCGGTCAGGGTTGGCATGAAGAGTTTGGTAAGGCGCATGCGGAGATCAACGCGATAGCCGATTGCAAGGCCAACGGCAACGAGACGGCTGGTGCGGATATGTATGTTACTCTTGAGCCGTGCTGTCATACCGGCAAGACGGGGCCGTGCAGTGATGTGATTATCGCTGCGAAAATCGGGCGGGTGTTTATTGGTTCGGCTGATCCTTTGGCGCATGCGTTATGTAAGGGCATTGAGATATTACAGGCAGCGGGTGTTGAGGTTGCAACGGGTATCTGCACCGAAGCGGCGCAGGCAGTGATGGCGCCTTTTATAAAGTATGTTCGGACGCATCGGCCTTGGGTGATCGTTAAGTGGGCACAGAGCGAAGATGGAGTGATCGGGTTTAGCGGCGAGACGGATGACAGGTGGATATCGAATAAGACCAGCCAGGCAGATGCGCACGGTCTACGGCGAAGAGTGCAGGCTATCGTGGTTGGGATAGAGACGGTTTTGACGGATGATCCGTTGCTAACGCCTCGGCCGGACAAGGGGCGAAAGCCAAAGCGGGTCGTGCTGGATTCGCAATTACGAATACCGCTGGGTTGCCAATTGTTAAACACGCCGGGGCAAGCTACGGTTGTTATGACAACCGAGAAAATATTTACCCAAAAGCAATCGCTCGTAAAAGACATAACCGCAAAGGGCGCGAAGGTTATAGCGGTAAAAGAAGCCGACGGCAGGTGTGACATTTGCGATGTGATGGCGAAGCTTGGCGAGATGGGGGTACAGCAGGTATTGGTTGAAGGGGGGGCGAAAGTAATAACTTCGGTTATCAAGGCGGGGCTTGCTGACGAGGTGCGGATCTATATTGCACCTAAGCAGCTGGCTTGCGATAACGCGGTGATGGTGACCAAAGAGATGGAGAGTTTGGTTAGTGGTTTGTCGAAACCTGTTGTTGAGCGGTTTGGCGATGATAAATGCGTAACTGGTTGCCTTTAGGCAACCAGTTAGTCTTTAGTTTCTGGTCTTTAGTCTTTGGCCGGGGCTGATTTATTTTTTGTTTATGAGTTTTTTTGTTCTTAGTATGTGGTGGTAGTGCTGTGCGAAGCGATGGGCCTCGTCGCGTACGTATTGTAGGAGTTTTTTGCCGGGGTTGTTTGCGGGGAGCTTGAGGGGGTTTTCATTTCCGTGTATGTAGAGAAGCTCTTGCTTTTTTGCGATCGATGCAAGCAGCGGCATTGGTGCGTTCATTTTTATAAAAGCCTCTTCGGCGGCGTGTAGCTGGCCGAGGCCGCCGTCGATGAGTATGATGTCGGGCCAAAGCTCTTCGCCTTGAAGGGCATGTTTATACCTTCGTGTGACGACCTCTTTTATGCAGGCGTAATCGTCGACGCCGGTGACGGTCTTTATTTTGAAACGTCGATATCCGCTTTTGAAGGGTTTGCCGTCAATGAACTTGACGAGGGAGCCTACGGTTTGTTGGCCCGAGATGTGTGCGATGTCGATGCCTTCGATTATGCGTATCGGATATTCTGCGTTAAATATTTTTTGCAGTTTTTCCAGTGCCTGGGCGGGGTTTCTTGCGAATACTTCGGGTTGGACATTGGCTTCTACGGTCCCTCGCTGGTCGAGTCGTTCTATCAGGCGTATTCGGTCGCGGTACATTGCTGCGGATTCGTAGTCGGTTTCTTTTGAGGCCTGGGCCATTTGTTTTTTTAGCCGGCGCAGGATGGTGGATCGTTTTGACTGGAGGAACTTTATCAGGTCCTTTATTATTTTTTTGTACTCGGCTTTTTCGATCTTTGCTCCGCATGGTGCGGCGCATTGCTTGATGCTGTAGAGCAGGCATGGGCGGAAGAATTTTCTTTTTTCGTCGGAGTCGGTGATGTCTAGCGAGCAGGTTCTGAACTTGAATATTTTTTGGAGGACTCCCATTACTGCGCGAAGGTCGCTTACGGCGGTGAAGGGTCCGAAGAGCTTTGACTTTTCGTTTTGCGGGTTTCGGGTGATGTATACGCCGGGGTAGTCTGTGCGGGTTGTGATCTCGAGGTATGGGAAGCTTTTGTCGTCTGCGAGGTCGGTGTTGTATGGGGGTCGGATGTCTTTTATGAGGCGTGCTTCCTGCAGGGTAGCGTCAACTTCGTTGGGGGTTTCGAGGAAATCGACGGAGGTTGTTTTGGCGGCCATTTCTACGATCTTTGGTCCGCGGCTGGTCATAAGATTGGCGGATTCATGGAAATAGCTGGCGGCACGTGATCGGAGGTTCTTGGCTTTGCCTATGTAAAGGACGGTGTCTTTGGCGTCTTTGAAGAAGTATAGGCCGGGGCTTGTGGGGAAGGTTTTTATGGCTTCGCGTACGGTTTCGAGTCTTGTTTTGTCTGTTTTTTTGCCCATGGTGTTATTATACCCTTTTGACGCGGTTTTTAAAGATTTTTGATTTCCTTAACAATTCTCAAATTGGGTTCGTTTTGCATATTTTAGTGTTTTTTTGACCCTTGTTTTTCGCATTTAAACGTACATTTCTTGTTTTTTGGCCCAATAATGGGGGGCGAAATTGGGTTTATTTTGGGTTTGTTTTTCATTTTTGTATTCCATATTTGTTGTCGTAACCTCCATTTCTTTCTGTTGAACAAACATAGGTTTTTCGCGCAAAGACGCAAAGGTACCTAATTAATATTTTTTGATCTGCTGATCTAAACTTGGCTTGCTAGCCGGACGTGACCTGCTGGTCAATGCTTGATCCTTCTGGATCATGATGCATTATACCATAATTTTTAAAAAAGTCAAGAAATATCGGCGGTCAGTGACACATACTGTCACTGGTGTGGAAAATAAAATATTAAAATGAAATATTGTGGAAGGGCCTTTGTTTTCATTTTTTTCTGTAACAGCTTGGCCTATAATGCGTTCTTTACACCGGATGGCAATTTTATGAAAGAGGAAAATGGTAGAATCCCTTAAAACAGATGAGCAACTGGTTGTCGGAGCCACATCAAAATAGTATCAGGGGAAAAAGAACAACAGATATTAGACAATACTCCTCTGCCAATTTTCTTGGCAAGGATAGCTAGTCTTCTTCTCTGACTGTCATTTAGTATAACACGTTTTTTGCCTGTAGCTTTTAGGAGTTCTGTTTTGAGAATCTTATTCTCTTCTTTTAGATATTCGATGATCTGTTGTTGTTCCCGATTGATCCAGCCTGCAAGCATAGCAAGCAGCATAACCATTGGCTTGGTCTTCATTTTCTCCGCCTTCAAATTATCACAATAGCTGACCAGCTGAATTTCCAAGAACATGAAAAATTGAACTAGCTGCCAAATTCCTCGTTCTCCAAAAGATTATTCCGTAAACCATTCCATCGGTCCCTTGATTTATAATTGCAGCGGCCACATCACCAAGAGCATTCTCACCGCCCGTGAACAATGCTGCCAAATCTGCATGCCATGCACCAAAAATAATTGCCTGTATAACTATGGCCCAGGAGGTTGACAGCAATGGTGCAAGACGAGTCTGCAATGCACCTCGAAACAGGAATTCCTCAAAAAAACCATTTTGTAGTGAATTACTTACAAGGGCTTTTAGCAGCCTGCCTATATTCCATCGTCCAGACATTAGTGCGAACAGTATTACTACGACCGGAATCGAACACCAAACTGCCGCAACTCTCCACAGACGATGGCCTCGTCCTAATCCAAGTTGACGGGACTGTGCACCAAGTAATATAAGTAGCACCATAGGTATTACAAAGTACGTAATGGGGTTTCGTAATGCACTGTAGCCACTACCAACGATAGAGGAGTCGAGAGTTTTCTGGCCTATATCTCCAATCCAGTCAAGAAAGGGAGACCAACAGGGCACATATTTACACACGGTAAAAAAAATAATTGTTGCCACAACCACAGCCTGAAACACGCATCTTAGAGTTGTTTTTTTGTTTTTCTCCTGATGTTGTTGAAGGTTCTCTTTTGTCATTAGTAACGTCAAGATGCATAGAGGTGTGTAAATAGCTACTTTCGTCAGACAAAGAACAACCAAATTAACTCGGTTAGCAGTAAGAAGATATATGCTGCAAGCTATCCAAACAACTGCAAAAAACCAAGCTGCTCTGTAACCCGCTATATCAGAAAGACTAATCGTAGCAAAATGCAATGGTTTTCTTTTTTGTCGCCGCATTGTATGTCTCCCTTCACAATACAAACATCCTTTTGCTTCAATTAATATAGGGGATAGAGTATAATGGTTAATAGCGGTTTAATACATGATTAATTAATTATTTAGGATAAATACGATGGGTGGGTTTGGTCCCGATCTCTTTTTTTACTAAATGTTGATATCGGGATGGTCCTCCGGACCACCTTCTGGCTTGGCTTGCTAGCCTGTCTTGACCGTGCTTGGTCCACCCTTTAGGGTGATAAATTCTCTATCCGTTTGCCTGGATATCAAATAACTTGCTGCGTTTTCTAACGCTGTTACTGGACGTCTGCCACTACGATGTATTATACCATAATTTTTAAAAAAGTCAAGAAATATCGGCGGTCAGTGACACATACTGTCACTGGTGTGGAAAATAAAATATTAAGATGAAACATTGTGAAACGGCCTTTGTTTTCATTTTTTTCTGTAGCATAATAACAGATTAAGCGTTATACTGATAAAAGTTTTACGAAAATATAGAGTATTATGAAAGTTAAGGCTTTTTGGAAATTTCTTTTAGGGGTATTAACAAATGTTAAATCGGCATCATTTACGGAACAGATGGTACTATATTTCCATCCTTATTTTCATTTTGGCTTGTCCAGCCATATCGAAAAATAAAGAGATTGCAAGAATCAACAACGATGACCTCCAAATCTCACCGAAAGTATATTACACAATTGATTGCTCAATCGACCTTGCAGAAGGGATTTTGGAAGGCACTGAGAATATTCGCTTTAAAAATACTACATCTGAACCCATGTCTCGATTTGAAATAAGATGGATTCCTGGCGGAGATATGGAAATCACAAGTAAGGGTAAGGAGATCAAGATTCTGGATGGAACTGATGACCAGTCACAGTCATCTTCGACTTCTATTGATTTTTTAGAAGCTATTGGTCCGGGAGAAACTGCTGTTCTTCAGATAAAGTTCAATATATTAGTTCCAGCCTACAAGGGTATCGACAAAATCGCTGCGGGTAGGTGGTATCCCCATCTCTGGCGAGGTTTTGAGACTCATGGTGATTATGAAGTAAAACTGTCTGTACCAGAAGAGTATACTGTAGCTACCAGTGGATTGCTGAATAAGGAAACAGGATACTATCATGCTGAAAATGTGCGTTCATTTGGTTTGTTTCTTGGTAAAGGCTTTGATTCTATCGAAGCAAATGCTGAAGACGTTCATATACGCTGTATATTCCCCCCTAAAGGTAAAAAGTGTGCAGAGTTGCTTCTAAAGACAGCTGTGGATGTAATCGGTTATTACAGGGAACGTTTTGGCTTCTACCCTTCTAAATGTCTTACAATAATACCAGGTATGAACAGGCCAGCCGGTGGTTATCCGCTTGCAACGAATATTGTAGGAGTTCATGGAATGGTGCAACTGGATTCGATGCCAAAGTTTCACTGGCAATGGATTACAGCACATGAAATCGGCCATCAATATTGTGGTGAGCATATATTAAGTAAAGATCCAAAGGATCCATTTGATTGGCTAATGATTGGCTTGGGAATTTATGCTGATAGAGAGTACACCCAAGCAAGAAACTTGAGTTCAGCAAAGCATCAAGGTTTGATGGATCGTTATATTAAAGGAGTACGAAAAAGTTTCGACACTACGATAAACATTACTCCTGAGCAGCGGTCCAAGATTAAATTCGATTTTAATAATGTTGTTGAACATGGCAAGAGTTACAGTGTTATAAGTGCATTGGATTGTGTTTTGGGAAAGGAAACCTTTAGCAGGATTTATCAGCGATGTTTAGATGAATTTGGTGGGCGAAGATTAGGGATTTCTGAGTTCCAAACGGTCTGTGAAGAGGAAAGTGGCCAGAATTTGGAATGGTTTTTTGATCAATGGGTCAATTCCAACAAATTCCTGTCTTATGAGATTTCTTCCCAAAAATGCGACAAGCTCGGCAATAGCTATAAGTCAAAAATAGAAGTTAAGTGTCTCGGCAATCTGAAAATGCCCGTACCAGTTGCTGCTTATTTTGAAGATGGTTCATCACAGGTTAAATCAACTAATCGCCTGTCAGATACGGATGTCCTTGAATTTGAAAGTAGCTCTCCGCTGAAAGAAGTGCGATTAGACCCGGCTAATAAACTTGCCATGGTCATCCCGCCACCATCCGTTGAATCCAAGGTTTTAGGCGAAGCACAGATATTTTTTCCCGATAAGCTTACGGAACTATTTCGACGATTTAACAACTTGCCGTGGACAGATGCCGGGCCGGAGATACTGGAAGTTTACAAAGGTACCACATCTTTGGATAAGGTAAAAAGAATTGAAGATGGCCTTGGATGGTTCCATCTAGGGCTCAAGCTTGTTGGCAGCGGATACTTTCGGCAGGCGATGGACGCTTTTGAACGGGCTGAAGGGTTTCTGAAAGATCAGGGAGGCTCTAACTACTTTGCAGACATTGTCTGGCAGGGGCATATGTATGACGTGTTTGGCAAGCGTGATAAGGCGAAAGCCAAGTACCGGCAAGCTTTAGAAGTTGAAAACCTGGGAACTATGCGGTATGACCAGTGGAAGATGATCCTGACAAAAGAATGGGTGCAGGTTCGTCTTGACGAACCGTTCACTAAGGAGATGGTTGGTCAATAGTTTTTATCTTGTATTAGAAAGTGTGCTTAGCTATCCTTATTGACAGGGTAGCTAAGTGTGCGTATATTTTAATTATCAAGATCGGAGACGTGTTATGAGATCAAACGGACACAGGGCAACTGGAAGTATAGTCGTTTTTATAGTTATTTTGCTGACAAGCTTTCATTTTAACTATGCCATGGCTGATACGGACAGTAGTTTAAAGGTGTTGGATATAATCTTTGAACCTGCCAAACATGGTAAAAATGTTGTTCATGTTAAAGTTACGAATACTTCGTCACAAGATCAGACTTTGGGAGTCGATATACGTGCAGAGGCACTAACTAAAAATTGGCGAAGGCAATTTCTCGATACCATAAAAGGCGGTGAAACCCAACTAAAGAGCTTTGACTTTGAGATATTCGATCCGATCTCAGATGATATTTCTATTCGCTTACGATTTTACAACCCTGCATCTGCCGATGAATTTGACATTAATAATTGGTTCGAGGAAAAAAAATACTACGGCAAAAGCTTAGATCAACATAAGATTATCCGGGAAGCAGCTTTGCCTGTTTCAAAAGAGCAGAATAAAGCTATTAAGAAGGTTTTTCGTAAGTTTCAAATCAGTCTTAAGAAGCAAAGATACGAAGCCGTCTGGGGGCTTGTCTCAGAAAATATCCGAACAGGTCAGTTTCAAGATGATCTTGAAAAATTCAAACAGGTGTTTTCCGATGATACGTTAAGAATAACTTTTCTTGATTTAAAACCTAAGTCTGTTTCTAAAAGAGGTGACTTTTTAATACTAAGTGCCAAGGGCGGCGAGGGGACGTGGAGGTTTTATTTTATTGAGGAAGATAGCCAATGGAAAATCTATAAAGGTCAGGAACCCGATAGAGGTAACTGGCAAGAGCGTTTGCTGCCAACGATGCAGAAACGTATTACGAAGCACTTTGATATCTATTATTATAAGGATTCGACGGCGGAAAAAGAGATTGCGCAAATAGTTGATGAGAGAGAAAAAGGATTTGCTGAGATATGTAAGTTTCTGGGTAAGAATAATGATGCGCGAATTCGTATGATCTTTTTTGAAGATGGTAAGACTAAGCACTGGGAGACCGGTCATCAAGGAGCCGGCTGGGCCTTTGGGAATACGATAGTTGAGATATATAACGAAAATCAAAAGTTAGATCCTTATCATGAGACAGTTCATGTTTTGATGGGTTCATACGGAAACCCGCCGGCTTTGTTTAATGAGGGCTTTGCAACATATATGTCGAAACGACTCGGAACACATGGGCTGAAAAGCTTGGGCGGTGGTGAATCTTCGATTTACCAGCGAGTCCGTGAATTGAAAGAAAAAGAGCAGCTCTGGGCATTAGAGGAATTGATTGATTTTACTGAAATAGGTTCCATGGAAACTCGGCCACCTATAGCTTACCCTGAAGCTGCATCTTTTGTTAAGTATTTAATTGATACATACGGAGAGGATAAGTTTCTTGAGGCTTATAAGCAGTTGCAGAATTCTGACAATAAGCAAGTTCTGGAAAAAAATATAGAGAAACTGACAAATATTTACGGCAAATCCTTTGATGAGCTTAAGAAACATTGGGAAAAGACTTTTATGGCTCGCCAAATTTAGTACCCAAGGAGATGGTTGGGCGGTAGAGTTTAAATAATAGGTTGATTTAAAGTGCCGGTTTGGTTGACTCCGAGCCGGCATTTTTTATGTTTGGGAAAAAGAGCTTTTTGGAAGCGGGTTTATGGTTTATAGTTCATGGGTAGAAATATTAAAGGTAAAATGAAAAATTAAGGAGCCAGCATATGAACAAGATTACTATTCGGAGTGTATTTCGCGTTACGACTGTTGTGTTAAGTATGTTATTTCTTGCATCGTGCTCGTCGATGCCGGCTAGCAAGTCTGTGGATATTGAAGGCAGGGCGGTCTCGTATGTCTTTAGCGATAATAGCGGTCCGACGGTGGTTTTCGATGCCGGTGGAGGCAGGGGTCTTGATGATTGCAAGCGTGTTTTCAATGACGTTGCTGAGAATACGGCGGTAGTGGCCTATACTCGTAGCAGAAAGGCAGCGGCAGGGGATAGTCGCACCGGGGAAGATGCTGCTTATACGCTGAAAGCTCTTTTGGAAAAGATAGAAGCTCCGAAACCGTACGTGCTGGTAGGTCACTCGCTTGGCGGAATGTATGTGCGATGTTTTGCAAAGATGTTTCCGGAGGATGTTGCTGGGGTTGTCTTACTGGACAGTATCCCTAAGGGGTTTATTTCGGAGGCTCGACGTCTCGGTATAGAAATTATTCCCACCAATATTAAACCCTTTCCCGCTTATATGCAGGCAGAGTTTAGGGGGATTGAAGAAACCGACGAACAATTACCAACGCCAACAGAATTAGGGGACATGCCGATTACGTTAATTTTAGCTACCAAACGCGAGAAGGGATATGAGAAATTGCAAGCACCCTGGTTACGTTTTCAAGAGGAGTTTATAGAAGGACTGCCGAATGGTCGCTTGGTGGTAGCACATGGTTCCGGTCATGACCTCCAGCTTGAAGCACCGAAAATCGTTCTAAGAGAGATACAGTTGATGGTGGCTAAAACGGTAGCGGAGTGAAAGAACGGCAATGGCAGATAAGATTACGTTAAAAACTGGTATGAAGGTTCTTTTTACCGGGGACAGCATCACCGATTGCGGGAGAGGGCTTTTGCACCGGCTTGGGACGGGTTATGTCAGGAATATTGCCCAGAGTTTACGGGGAAATTATCCAAAGCTTGATATCAGTATTAAAAATACCGGTGCAAGCGGTAACACGACTCGTGATCTTTTGCGGAGGTGGGTGGATGATTGTATCGATGTTCGAGCGGATGTGCTTAGCATATTGATCGGTGTTAACGATCTTTGGCGAAGTCACGGCGAGGCGGAAGATCTTCCGATGGCGGTTTTTCCGGAAGAGTTCGAGGCGAACTATCGCGTGATGCTTGATCGTGTTAGGGAAAATCTTAGCTGCCAGATCATTTTGATCGAGCCGTTTATGTTCTGTATCAATACTGATAACGCGATGTTAGCGAATTTGCGGCTGTACCGAGATGCGGTGGTAAGGCTTGCTAAAGAGTATGGGGCGGTGCTGCTGGGGTTGCAGAGTATGATCGATACGGAGATCGTCGGAACGGATGCCAGGCAGTGGTCGGATGACTTTGTACACCCTTCTGATCGGGCGCATCGATGGATCGCGGATAAGTGGCTGGGTAAAGTGACTATCGAAGAATAAAAGTTGCAATTTTTTTTATAAAAGTTCTTGCAATTTTATTGTTAACATGCATGACAATGACAATTGCGATAATTGAAACTGTTGAGAACATTTTTTTATCGTTGTAAGTTCCGACTAGTTAAACAGCTAACAAAAATATGCAACTTTTTTAATTTTTTTTGGAATTTTTAATTGCTAAAAGATAAAAAGCCGAATATTATCAAAGACGTTGCAAGTAACAACATATTGCAACATTAGTAGCAAAACCACCGTATGTAGTATTAGACGGTTAGTTTTATTGTTTTTTAGTAATTTCATCATGGAGGCTAGTATGGTCGAGGAACGGAGCTCCAACGAGAGAAATGGCAAACAAACGGCGAAGGTGCCGGCGTGGCAGGGCTCTAAGCCGGCGAGCAGGCGTTCGCTTAAGGTTAGTCGGTATTTTTCCGATGCGAGCGTTCACCCATTCGATCAGCTTGAGTGGGATATACGTGAGGCCAGGATCACCGGTGACAACGGCGAGGTGATATTCGAGCAAAAGAATGTCGAGGTTCCTGCATCGTGGAGCCAGCTTGCAACCAAGGTCGTGGTCAGCAAGTATTTCTATGGCGATATCGAGGGCGAACAGCGTGAGTACTCCATCAAGCAGCTTGTTCACCGTGTTTGCCGTTCGATCGCGGATCGCGGTCGTAAAGACGGTTACTTCGCCAGCGAAGAGATTACTGAGAACTTCTACAACGAATTAACATACCTTTGCGTTAACCAGTTTGGTGCTTTCAACTCTCCGGTGTGGTTTAACTGCGGTCTTTATGATGTAAACGGTGTCGAGGGCGATAAGCACAACTTCCACTGGGACGATAAGCAGGGCAAGGCGGTTGCATGTGACAACAGCTATGAGTATCCTCAGGCATCGGCATGCTTTATCCAGTCTGTTGACGATACGATGGACGATATTATGCGTCTTGCCAAGAGCGAGGCGATGCTGTTTAAGCACGGTTCCGGGACCGGTACTGATATGTCTACGCTTCGCAGCAGCAAGGAGAAGCTCTCCGGGGGCGGACGTCCTTCCGGCCCGCTTAGCTTTATGCGTGTTTTCGATCAGATCGCCGGTGTTATCAAGAGCGGGGGTAAGACCCGTCGGGCCGCTAAGATGCAGTCGCTGAAAGTACAGCACCCGGATATCAAAGAATTTATCACCTGCAAGACAGAGGAAGAGAAAAAGGCGTGGGCCCTGATGGAACAGGGTTATGGTGGTGAGATGAACAGTGAAGCTTACGGCAGCGTGATGTTCCAGAACTGCAACATGTCGGTCCGTGTCAGCGACGATTTCATGGAACAAGTGGAAAAAGACGGTAAGTGGACAACTAAGGCGGTTACGACGGGCGAGGATCTTGAGGAACATTCGGCTAAGGGTCTGATGGACCTTATCGCAGAAGGAACCAGGATCTGCGGCGATCCGGGTCTGCAGTACGATACGACGATCAATAAATGGCATACCTGTCCTGAGTCCGGCCCGATCAACGCGTCTAACCCTTGCAGCGAGTATATGTTTATTGACAACTCGGCGTGTAACCTTGCGTCGCTTAACCTTATGAAGTTCCGCTCCGAAGACGGGTCGTTCGATATCGAAGGTTTCCAGAAGGCTATCCGCATATTTATCATTGCCCAGGAGATACTGGTCGATAACGGCAGCTATCCCGAAGCACGTATCACCGAAAACAGCCACAGTTTCCGTCCTCTGGGGCTTGGCTATGCAAATCTTGGCAGCTTGATGATGAGCCTTGCAATGCCTTACGATTCTGACGGGGCCAGAGCGTGGGCCTCTACTATCACTGCGATACTAACCGGCACAGCTTATACTGTAAGTGCCGAGCTGGCTTCTATTAAGGGAACTTTTGACGATTTCGAAGAGAATAAAGAGTCGATGCTGAAGGTTATCGCCATGCATCGTGAGCATGCTTTTAATATTCCGGAAGTGCATTGTCCCGATTATATGATCAACGCGGCGAAAAATGTCTGGGATCAGGCGTTTGATTCGGGCAGCCAGTACGGATTCCGTAACGCTCAGTCAACAGTGCTTGCTCCAACGGGGACCATCGGGTTTATGATGGACTGCGATACGACGGGTGTTGAGCCTGATATTGCCCTGGTTAAGTACAAGATGCTCGTCGGCGGCGGTATGCTTAAGATAGTTAACCGCACTGTACCGATGGCACTTGAACGGCTTGGGTATAGTGCCGAAGATATTAAGAAGATCTGCGATACGATCGATGCCGACGATACGATCGAGACTGCTGACAGGCTCCGCGAGGAACATTTGCCGATATTTGACTGTGCGTTTAAGGCTAAAAACGGCAACAGGCATATTCACTATCTTGCACACCTTAAGATGATGGCGGCGGTTCAGCCGTTTATCTCCGGTGCTATCAGCAAGACGATCAATATGCCGACCGAGAGCACT
>SDBV01004168.1_pt1 | contig 20932 bp, 34 predicted proteins | sample 2277081 | NCBI WGS metagenome assembly SDBV01 (sample SAMN10402039, study PRJNA504765) | marine sediment metagenome | isolation source: marine sediment core GS10_PC15, 223 cmbsf | place: Arctic Ocean: Southern Knipovich Ridge | collected 2010 | reverse complement strand
AAACAAATTGCACAATAGAGAAAGATTATGAAAAATAAAAAACACAAAATAGGGAAAATAGAAAAACATAAGGGAGGATGGAGTATGACTTCTGAAACTACTTTTCCAAAATATTTTCACACTTTTTGGTGTGTAGATATTCCTATGTTGAAAAAAAAAGAAGAAATGAAGCCAGGAGATACTATGGCTACTGGCTTATGTTTTTATAATAAAACTGATGCAGAAATATTTAGTGAATTTTTAAAAGGACACATGAAAAAATATATTAAACAATTGCACAAAACAAAAGAAATATGATAAACAAAGAAAAATCAAAAGCAAGTTTAACAGGACATTATGGAGAATCTTATGTAATTTATAAATTAGCAGGACTTGGATTAAGATGTTCTAAATTAGATAGTTATGTTGTTAGATACGATTTATTGGCTGAGAATGGGGCAAGACTTGAAGTTAAGACATCTTCTTTATTTATAAGAAATGATAAAAGAAGGAAGAATAAAAGCACAAGAAGAATGTGGAGTTTTACAAATGCTAAAAAAACCTTTGTTTCTAAGGATGGAAAAATAAGTTGTAAACATGAGAAGAAGAAAAAGAAGTTTTGTGATTTTTTTGTTTTAGTATGTGTTGAAGAAGATACAAATGAAATTAGAAAAGTGTTTATTGTTCCTGCTGATGTTATTGGGGATAGACTTGCTATTACAATTCCTGAGGATTTTTCATATCCAAGTAAATTTAGTTTGGAGGAATATCAAGACAAATGGGACTTAATTCAAGAGTTTTAAAATGTCCCTTTTGGTAACAAGTATGATGGAATATCCAAAAGAACATTTAGAATTGAGTGATGACGATACCTGGAAGCCCTGCATGGTTTGTGGAGGCACAATCACCCAAGTTAGAAAAGCATTATTTACTTGTTTAAAATGCAATCAAGAATATATTGCAGATGAACAAGATATGAGATTAGAAACTAAACCTCCTTTTAGGATAATAAAGAAATTAAAGAAATGAAACAAAGAAAAATTTATTATAGTAGAAAAGCAGGGAAGATTGTTTGTGAGGGCAAGAGAAATAATAAGACGATTTATCTGTTCACAATCCCATACCCAGAAAAGCTACTGGAATCGTCATTATTTGCAAAAGAAAAAGTGCTGAAAATCATGGAAAAAATCAGTCGTTTAGATTTCAAGAAGAATAAGGGTGAAAAAGAGGGTGAGAAGTTCGCATAATAAATATAGTGTGAATTCCTAAAAATAGCGACAAAACCTAAAGATTTAAATAGGGGGTTAGGTTAGGTATGTTATGGAAAACAAAGAATATATTTGGGGTATATGGACTTGGAAAAGAATTGCAATACTTGAAACTCTAACTCTCTTTGCTATATTTTTAGTAGAGGTAAAAATAATTTAACATGAAATCAATGAAATGTGAAGAGTGTGGAAAAGTAATTGAAGGTTATAGTGAGAATCATGTTGAGCATTTAATGCAGCAACATAAATTAAAACACCAGAGAGAGAAGAAGAAAGTTCAGAAAAAAGATAAGGAGGTTTTTTAGGATGGCAGAAAAAAAGTGGAAAGCAAATAAAACTTATTTTATCATAGGAATAATCTTTGCTTTAATTATAGGAATTGTAATTGGATTAATTGTAGAGCAAATAATTATTGTTAAAGGAATTGAGAAAGCTGGAGAAAGTTTAGAAGGGATTGTTTCAGAGATGAATATTGAAATTGATTTAAATGAAACCAAGATTGTTGAAGCAACTTATAAGAGGTTTCCAGGAGAATTTAATGACACAAAATAAGAGATTTATGAATAAGAAAGGACAAGTTTCTGTATATGTTATGTTATCTCTTTTTGCATTGTTGGTTATTGGAGGATTTATTATGGTATTTTATGATTTTACTCTTGGCTTTGGAAGATATGATATATCTTGTTTGGAAAAAACAGCAAGAAATTATTGTGAAGAAAAAGAAGTTTATTTTTCTCATATACATTCAATACTTTATGTGATTAGATTTTCTTGTATGGAAGAATTAAGGGGAGGAGATATGACTCCCTTTAAATATCTTAATGGAGAGATGGAGGGGTGCAAAAAATAACATGGAAAAACAATCTAAGTTTATAATATCATTGAAATTAGGATTACAACTTATTGCAGGAATCCTTTGCATCCTTGCAATAAGATTTAATAATATACCTGCAGCAATTTTTGGTGCTGTTTTGTATTATCATTCAATAAAAGATTAACATGGCACAAAACAATAAAAAAATGTCAGATAACTGGATTATTGGAATAATAATATTTGTAGTTTTTCTATTTTTTATGGTTTTTGAAATATTACCATTCATGGAGAGAAAACAAGTTGAGAAAGTTGAACCTTGGGAAAATCAAACTCCTAGAGAACTTACAATTAAATTTTCTAATGAAACTCCTGAGATTTGGTATTACTTATCAGAGGACTATAAAAATATAACAATTAATGGAGAAGCTTGTTATGAAGTTCCTTGCGATTGCCATAGGAATAATCCAAGCTGTTTATTAATTTGTTATTATTGTGAGGATGAATAATGACGCAAAAGAATAATAAAGTGAAAAAGAAACCTTTTATAAGATTTGTCAATGATAATTGGTGGGCTATCTTTTGGTTATTTTTAATTTTAGAATTAATATTTGGGGTTGCTTTCAAATGACACAAAAGAATAGAAAAATGCAAGAAAATTTTTTATTAAGAATTTTTTTAATGGTTGGATTAACACTTCTTTTTATGATATTAATTAGTTTCTCAAGCAAATGTGAAATTAGAACCATGATTATTTTTACTGGTGGAGTAATCATTTATTTTTTACTTTATATTATATTTAGATTAGAGGATATGTTTAAATATTTACATCCTTTACGACAAAAACAAAACAAATCAACAAGGAGAAATTAAATAAACAGACATAAAATTTTACTATTGTGAAAAAATAAAATGATAGAAAACATTGAAGGATTAATTGAAACAGAAAAATGGAATTTAGAGGAAGCCCAAAGGACCTTAAATTCATTAGAGGAGAAATGGTTTAAGTTTGGAAAAAAACAATTATTAGATTTCCTTAAAATTTATATTGAAGAAAAAGAAAAGTTTATAAATAAATTAAAACAACACAAGCAAAAACTTTTAAGCAACGCTTAAAAGATTCAATCTCAAAATGAATACAAAAACAATACCTTCATGGGTATGGTGGTTAATATTTGTAGGATTTGTTTCAATCACTACAATAATAACTGTGATAATCAGAAGATAAAAAATAATGAAACTTCAAGATATGAATGAACAACAATTAGCAAGAGCAATTAGAATGAAAAAGATTCAAATAATTGCAGATATATTTTTAGTGATATTCATAATAGGAATTGCAATTTATATTTTTAAAAACATTGCTTACATTAAAGCTGCAGAACAGATGAGTATAAATTATTGCATTGCTTACTTTGATAAGATTGGGATGCAATGTTTTAATCCTGGAATGATGTTACCTTAGAGTCTTAATTTGCACTAAACTTGCACTGCAATTGCACTAAACTTGCACCTCCATAATTAACTTCTTTTTATAATTATAAAATGTTCTTCTACTAATTTCAAATCTATTAATTATTGCTTGTTCTATCTCGGTAACAGAGAAACCCTGATTACTTAGATTTTGCATTTCATCTAAAATTTGTTTTTTCTTATAACCCTTTTTTAATTTTGTGGGAAGTGCAATATTTTCTTTTTGCACCTTATTTGCACTTGGTTGCACTAAACTTGCACCTCTTTCTTTTATTAATACTAACATCATCCCTTTCAATTCTGCTATTGCTATATTATTATTTTGAATTTCTTTTTTTAGATTTGAAATTTCATTTGTTAAAAAAGAAATATCCTGCTTCACTTTTGAGAAGGCCCTTATTATTTTTTCTTGTTGCATTGTGAGAATAAATTTTCAAACTTTATAAATTTTTAGAAACAAAAAAGAAAACTAAAAGATAGATCAATAAAATCCTACAAAAGAATAGTTAGAATATCTCTTTCTCTTTATTTTTTCAAATAATTATTTTTTCTATAATGCAGTAATAATAATATCCCTACCCCCACCCCCAAACCCCAACAATGAGCCATATTTTGGTTATATTTATTCATTCTTCATCAATATCACTCTTTCCATGATATAATTCTCCTTTTAACATCCTTCCAACATACCTATGATCTATTCCCATACCTGCAATCTTAGATAATCTTGCTGCAAGTTCTCTATGAGTTAGCCCTGTTTGATATAACATCTTCAAAGCAGCCCTCAATGTTTCAATTAATCTTATTTCTTGTCCAGTATATTTTTTCCATCTCTTTAAGGAGTCTGCCTTCTCTTTTCTATATTCTTTTTCATCTACTGGGTAAAAATTATCAAATCTTCCTCTAAAAGAGGGTTTAACACAATTATAATTTAAATCTTTCTTCCCTATGAGATATAACTTTTTCTTTTGTCTTCTACTATAAAAATTATAATGTCCCCTCTTAAAATTCCCTTCATCATCAGCAGTATAAAAAACATCAATCAAACAAATACTTCTTGAGATGGCAATTGGTTTAGGAACTTCAAAATATTCAGATTGAATAATAATATTAAGCATATTATATTGTGCTGCCTTTCTTAAATAATCCTTAATCATTTGTGTGGCAGCTCTCAAAACCTTTGTGCTTTCTAAATCATCAGCAGCTTCATCATAATCAAGAACTGCATATTTATATTTTTCTCCAAGTTTATTTCCTTTTTCCATTAACTCATTTCCACTAAGAACCATATTTTCCTTAACATTGAATGGGACTTCAATACCATATAATTGTTTTAGTTGGTAAGTCCAGTAAACAGCAATTTGCATTCCAAGTAAACTTTTTCCAACTCTCATTTCTCCTTGTCCAGAAATAATAAATGTAAAATCCCAATCTTTAACAATATTTTTTAATAATACATCAATTTGTTCTTTTAATAAATCATCCATATAAAAACCAGGAGTAGTTCTTCTATCTTTTTTATTTTTAGGGTCTAATGGAAACCAATCTTGACATACTTGAACCATATTATAAATTACCTCTGCAGAATTGCTTTGCTTGGATCATCTCCTTCCCTGAAAAATAATCCATGCTTTTTCATTAATCTGCATAAATACATATAAAAAGTTTCCAAATAAGAATAAAATTTACTTAATGATTCACTTGTTGGATTAGTTGAGTTAAAAATATTTTTTTGTTCTTCAAGTTCTTCCATTAATCTTTTTGTTTCTGTAAGTTCAGGAGGCTCTGCATTATCTTTCATCTTTTTATATTGTTTTGCATCAAGCTCCCCTCTAAATTCTCTTAACTTCCAATAAGCACCTTCTAAATCCCAAGTTCTTAATCTTTCAATCACTTCTTGCTTAATATCAAACACTAATGCTAATTCAGCACCATCAAAATTCCATACAGATTGTAAAGCCCCCTCTCTTTCCATAAAATACATAAATCAGTTAAATATATAAATGTTGTTATCTTTAAAAAAGGATGAAATTCCACTTATGGACTATGATCCCTGCAATAATGTTATTAACAGGTTTTTATTTAATGATGGGAATTAATGGTTTTTGGAATTATACTCAAAATGATTTTCTTTATGGGAATGGAATTGTTAGTTTAGGTATTGGATTAGTTTATGTTGGTGAAGGGGTTTATAAGAAAATAAAGAATAAATAAAAAAGAGATAATGGTAAGTGCATTTCAAAGAGCAAAACAAAGGGTGATTTTATTTTTTAGACCTGCAGGAGAAAGTGTGAGGGAAATAGTTAGTCAAATTCCTGGAGTTGATGTTGCAGGTCCAAGAATAAGACCAGGAGCAGGGGCTGTTCCAGGATTTACACCTGGACCTGGAAGAAGAGGAGGTAGAGGCATAGCACCAACACCAACACCTTCTGGGGAAACAGAATCCCAAAGACAAACAAGATTAGCACAAGAAGAATCAATAAGACAAGCTGAATTAGAAAGACAAAAAGCATTAGAACAAGCTGCAACAGAAAGAAGACAAGCAACCCTTGAATTTCAAAGCAGAGAATTACAAAGAGAAAAGCCAACATTTATTGAAAGAGTAAAAGATGTTAGTGGATTAATTTTTAGAAAACCAGATATTTCTTTGGGCTTTGCCCCAGAAGTTGAAACAGCTTTTAAGGGAGTTGTTGAATTAGGAAAAATATCAGGAAGAAAAGATATTGAATTAAGAAATAAATTAATAGCAAAAATTAATGCAGGAGAAGAATTAACAAATTTGGAAACAAGACAAGCAATGGAATTTGGAATTATCCCAAGCAGAATTGGGGAACGACTTCCCTTTGGACTTCAACCAATAAGAGCAGGAGATACAAGATTTCAAATAACAAAAAGTTTAGTGATTGAACCTATTGAAGATATTGTTGGAAAGAAACTTCCTGAAAGAATTGATTTAAAAGTCCCATTCACAGATTTTAAAATAAGTATTAATCCAAGAGAACAAGTGGATTTTATTGTTAAGGCAAGTATTTTTTCTGTTTTAATGAAAACAGCAACTACAAAAAGAGGAGAAGCAAGAGCAAAAGGAAAATCTCAACAACAACAACTTAAAGAATTTGTTGATAAAACAAAAAAACAATTAGGAAAAAAAGAATTAGAAAAATTAACTGCACAAGGTGAATCTCTTGTTGGTAAGGTTGAACAAGCATTTATTAAAGGAGGGAAGGAAGGAGCAGAAGAATTTATCACTAAAAATTTGCTTTCAAGAGCAACAACAGATGCACAAAGGCAAGGGCTTTTTAATTTGATGAGATCATTACAAGAAAAAGGGATCATTAGAAGTTTTATTTTTAATACTGAAACAGGTCAGATTCAATTTGGGGATATATCAACATTACAAACAGGCACTACTCCTTTATTGAGGGCAGAGATTTTAGCACAAGTCCCACCACAACTTGAACAAATAGCCCCTGTTATTTCTGGGGCAAAATTTGTGGGTGGTGTTAGAATCACTCCACAACAAGCAGAAAAACAGAGACAAGATTTTTTAAAAAAACAAAAGGAAAAATCTGAACAAGCAGTTGCACAATTTGATAAACAAGTTCAAAAATTTACACAATCTCAAAGAGAAAAACAAAAACAATTAGAAAAACAAATCCAAGTCCCAAGATTAAAACAACCTCAAAGATTAGCACAACCTCAACCACAAGCTCAAATAACAGAACAGATGTTAAGACAAATTCCTAAACAAATTCAACCACCAAGACAAGCACAACCTCAAATTCCAAGACAACCTCAAAAAGTAAAACCCAAAATAAAATTAATTCCTATTCCTTTATTAATCCCAGAATTTGATAAAAAACCTCTTGCTATTGCAAAACAACCAGGCTTCTGGCCTAAAGCTCAGCCAATAAATACAAAGAAGTTTGTAAAATTAACAAAAGTTCCTGTTACACAACAACAAGCAGAAGATATTGCAGCATTCCTTGTTGATAATTCTCTTTCAACAAATTGGAGGATTGAAAAAGCAAATAGATTTGCAAAACAACCTAAGATTGATATTCCTACTGGATATTTTGACAATACAAGATTCAAGTGGAGAGATTTTAAAATAAGGAAGGGTGAGAAAATCCCTACACCGAATAGTTATATTGAAAGAAAAGGTTTGCCAAGACTTGATACTTTTGCAGAGATAAATAATATTCAATTGCTTAGAGCATTGAAACAATTACAAACAACATCTTCTGTGAGGAGAAAGCAAGTGAAAAAATTAAGAGGAGAAAAGAGAAAGGTAATTACTCTAAAAGATTTACAGAAACAACAACCTCAACAGCAGCAACAAATCAAAGAAGAGGATTTGTTTGCTCCAATTGAATTTCCATCAGTATTTTAAAACAAAACATTTATAAATTAAATTAATATAATAAAATATGACAAAAGAGAGTGTGTTAAAGGGGATAAGTGAAGGAAGCTGGTTTGCTTTAAAATCAATTTTAATAATATTTTTTATTGCTGGGATAATTATTAATGTTTTTTTAGGAATTGTTATTATTGGAAAGCTGTATGATATTGAAACTGCTTTAGAATTAACAAAGATTATTGGTATTTTCTTTAAAGGGCTAATGTATCTTGGGCTTACTGTATCAGTTCTTGGAATTGTTGCAGAACTAATTCTCTCATTAAAAAAAAGCAATGAAAAATTTAAAGAGAAAAAGAAAAAAGAGTTTGAAGGTTTTGTTAATAAAATAATAGAAAAAACAAGGAGGAAAAAATAATGGATGAAATACTCCCAACAAAAAAAGATGAAGTTGCTGAAACAGTAAACAAACTTAAAACAATTTCTCTTGCAGATAATATTCATAAATTAACTCCTCCAACAAATTTATGGCAGAATCAAGGAAGTGGGATTGAAATTGTTGAAGCCCTTAAAGCAGACCCTATTATTGAAGGGGTTCAGTTAGAATTAATGGGATTAATGGAAGAGCCTTTGAGCCATCAATATGTTCCTTATAGAAAACCTGTTATGAATCAATTAGGAATTGGAAATTTTATCCAAACAATTAAAGCAATAGCAAAGACAATTGAGTTTAGCAGCTTGTCAGAAAAAGATATTCCAAAGTTTGCTATGTATAATTTCAAGCAGAATTATCCTTATTTTACTATTTATTTTAAAGAATATGAATTAGATAGAAAAGATTTTAATTTAATTGCAACAATATTAATGAATTTTATTATTTCTTCATTCTACAAAGCAAAAGGTGCAGGGCATAGAAATGTTGTTAGAGGAACTTATAGTGAGGATATGCTTGGAAGAATAGTCAGAGGTGATGAATCAGAAAGACAAAAAAAGCCAGGCTTTATGAGTAGGATGGTAAGAGGTTTAGCAAATCCAATGAGGAGGCCAATGAGATAATGGTGGGTGTTGCTGATTTTAATGTTTTTTCAGGTGCAAGTATGAGTGGAGTTGTTGGAAAGTTTATGATGTATGCTTTTTGGACAACATTAATATTTGGTATTTTACTATGGGGGTTTTTTTGGGTTAAAAATAGAAAATTTTATAAAACGCCTGTTAGTTTGATTATTCTTGAACAGAATAATACCTGGAAGGAAAGAACTAATTTAAGGGGAGGGATTATTAAAAGAAGAGATGGTGTTATGGATTTTAGAGTAAAAACTGCAGGAGAAAGAGCAAAAAAACATTTAGGATATGTTCCTGATTATTCAAAAGCAGATTCAAGTGGAAGATTAACCTTCATAAGAATTGGTGATGGGACATTATGGCAGCAAATAGACAGAAGATTAGAATTAACAAAAGATATTGAACAAGAAGTTGAAGAAGTTTGGTATAGAAATTTAAATAATAATAATGAATTTGATTTGGAAAGATTTCATGCAGATTTAAAAAAGAATACAAAACAAACATCCGATGAAAAAGGAAGATTACAATTTGAATTTGTTCCAACAAAAAATAAATATGATTTAATTGATAATTTAATTGCAACTAATTATTTGAGTTTTAATAAAAAAGTTAAGAGAAAATTTAATAATTATTCATTAATAAGTGAACCAATTCCTACTGATGTTAAAACAGTTACAATAAATAATATTCACTCAGCAGAAAACTTGTTTGAGAAAAACAAATTAACTGCCTGGACTGTTGGAATCATTGCATTTGTTATCTTAGCAATGACACAAATCATATTCCTTTATTTTCAATCAAAGTGAGGATTAATAATAAAAAATGAGAGGGGTGTTAAAATTCTTAATTGCAGGGATAATCCTAAGTTTAATTTTTGTTTCTGTAGGTGTTTCAGCAGAAATGGAAGTGGGTTTTGATAATTCTTTTAGAGAAGGAAGAGAATTTGTAAGTCTTGTTCCTCCAATACCTCCAATCTTTGATAACAATACAGCCTATGTAAATGAAACAGAAAGATGGAGAACTAATATAGGAGTTTTAGAAGATGCTAACTCAACCCAATTTGATGATGGAGGAAGCAATACTCTTAATATAAAAGAATCCTGGCTTACTTCTTTTGGAAATGCTATATGGTGTGCTTTGACTGGATGCACAATGGCTGGAGATATTGATATGAATGATAATAATATTGATAATGTAGAAAACATAACTGTAAATAATAATCTCTTCTTTGAGGATTCAGATCATATTTTAAAAAAAGGGGTATCTGGTTTTGTTGGATTAGGTGATGATGCTTTTTTCTTTCAGCATATAGATGAACAACCAGCAGGGGAGATTCCTTTTATAGTGGTTGCTAATAAAACAGATAGTGATCTTGATGCAGTTCTTATTTCTGTTCAGATAGGATTAAATGAATCCAATAGTATTTTAGGAAACAGTTGGATAGTTGTTTTAAATAATTTAACAAATAATCTTACTGAATATCATAAATGTTTTTCAGTCGCAGGTTTGTTAAATAAAACATTAAGAGTTCAATGTGATAGTTTAGATTCTGGTGCAGATTTAATTGTTCAGGATGATATTCAATCTTTTGGAACTATGTTTGCAGATGGAGGAATAAGGGCTGAAACATTAGTAGATTTTATAATGAATGGAGAAGATGTTAATATTCAAAATGGTTCTGTTCATATTTTTACACCAGTAAATTTTGTATCGGGAGTTACAATTTTAGACGAGGTAACAACTTTTGCAGAAGATTTTGTTGGACTTTTAGGGAGTTTTAGTAATCTACAAATTGATACTGGAAATTGGTTTTCTACTACAAATGTTTTATGTGATGATGGAGATTGTGCAAATGCAATTGGAATTTCGGGTATTGGAAATATAATCATGGAAGCAAATATTTCTACTGTAAATATTAATACAACAACTTTAAACTTTGTTTATAGTTTAGCTAATATGCTTGGAGCAAATGATTTTACTGTTACAGCAAATAATAATGTTGGAAGTGGGGAAGTTACTTTGCTTACTGATTCAACTAATGATGTTATTAAAAGCTCTCAATCAATAGCAATGCCAAGTTCAATGTCTAATCAACCAAGTGTAAGTATAAAATTTAATTGTGATGTTACTCAAACAAACAGACAATGTTTTGTTGATACAATTTTTGTAAATGGAACTGCAATAGCTACAACTTTGACAAATCAATCTGGTTTTAATTCAGTTATAAAATTTGGTGATGGTGCTTTAGCAAGTGATGGATTCCCAGAAAGAGGAATAATTTATAATGCATCTGAAGATCAAATAATTTTTAGAGGAAATGTGACTTTTGAATTAATAACTGAACAAGATTTAAATGTCACTAATTCAATAACTCTTGGAGGAGAATCAATTTTTAATTGGGATAATGTTTCTAATTTTGATGATAATGTTCTTTTAATTGATGGTTCAAGGGCTTTAATAGAAAATTGGAATGTTGGAAATAGTCAAATTAATCTTACAAATTTATCAACAATGTTTTTAAGTTCTTCAAATGGTATAATTAATTTTTTAAATAATAATTTTAACGGAAGTGGGAATTTTAATACAACAGGAACTGGAACTTTTGGAGCTATTGGGATAGATACAAATGCCCCAGATAGAGATTTGGAGATACGTAATACAGCCCCAATCATTCGTCTTCGTGCCACAGGTTCGTACCTGGACGATGCTGCTCCTTATGTAGAATTTGGAGGAGATAATGCTGGTAATTGGATAAGAACAGGATACGTAGGTGATGCAATATCGGGAGATACATCTATATATCTTCGAGCAGAAGTAGGAGATTTAAAATTAGGAGATTCAAGTAGTAGTTCTGTCCTGACTTTGAGTGGTGGCAATGTAACACTGGCAGGAACTGGCAGAATTTACTTCCGAGACACTGACATATTTATCGGTTCAACTCTCACCGATGGTATTCTCGATATAAATGCCGATTTTTCTATTGATATGTTCTATGATAACGATGATGTAGGAAATGGAAATGATGGTCAGAGTCTTAATATTAACAGGAGGGCAGCAGAGGGAGATGACTATATTAGTTTGCATGTTGATAAAGACAAGAAAGGATTGATTGGTTTTAGTGGTGATGATGATTTACTTCAGTTGGTGACTAATGCTTTGACTGTGAATGGAAATCTTACAACAACAGGAAACATAACATCATCTTTTTATTTTGGAAATGGTTCACAATTAACAGGAATAACTCACACAATAGATACTTGGGCTTTGAATTTTACAAAGTATTATAATAAAACAGAAGTTGATAATAATTTCACCCTATTTGTTCCTTACACAGGTGCAACTGCAAATGTTAATTTGGGTAGTTTTAATTTAGATTCAACAGGAGATATAACTTATGGAACTGATGCAGATAGTGCTCACACTTTTACAGGACAAACAAATATAAAAGGGGGAATAAAAACAGACCCTACTCATGGGGTAACTTTAGCCGTATCTATGACAATACAACCTGATGTTTCTGGAAGGAGTTTTAGTTATATGACTTTTGGAGGGGCAGTTGAATCAGGTGCTAATATTGCTAATTATGATGGTGTTCCTGTAACTTTGTTTGTTACTCCTGGGTATACTAATAATATAACTAATACAAAAGTATTTAGTGCAACTACAACTTTATTACGTCCACCAACAACAATAACAAATAGTTATGGTTATTATGTTGGAGCATTAGGTGGAAGTAATATTTGGGGTTATTATAATAATGAAATAAATGCAAATAATTTTATGGGAAAAGATAATTCAAGAACTATGTGGGGAACAACAAATACAGATTTACAGATAAGTAGTGATGGAACAAACCCTTCTTATAATTCAACAGGAATTCATACCTTTTATAATACATCAGGTTATGGTGGATTACTTGCAGATGAATATAGGTTAGCAACTCCAAGTTTAAATTCTTATGCAGGAGATTACCTTGATTTAATTAAATCCCCAAATGAGATGTTGGATATGTATGGAAAATTAAAAAGAGAAAACTTGGCAGATGTTGAAAAATCAGTTACTCAAATAAAAGATTACGAAAATTGTTGGGATGAAATTGATAAATATTGTTATAATGTAACCGAAGGAAATGAAGTTTGCGAGGAAGAATTACCAAAAGAAATAGAAGAGTATTATATAATTTATAGAGAAGAATGTGGAACTAAGGGTTTAAACACTACAAATCTCGGTGGACAGGCTTTTACAAATAGATTAATGATTAGTGAATTAAAAGAAGAAAACAATTTAATGAAAGTAAGTTTATGTAACTTAGGAGAAATTCAATGGTGTTAAAATTAGAGAGAACAAAATGAAATTTATAATAAATATGATTGGTGTGATGCTTTGCCTGAATTATGATGAAAAAAAATAAAAATCTATTAGGTTTAGCATTCGGAATTGCTGTTTTTTTATTAGCTTTGCCTTTAATAATAAGTCAATTAACATTTGAAAGAAATCAAGATATAAACCTTGCTCTTCCTTGTTCTTTTAATGGAACTTTTTGCAGTGATACAGCAACCTGTGTTATTTCTCTTCAATATCCTAATGGAAGTTTGCAATTAGATAATTTAACTATGAGTAATACTGGAAATGGAATGCCAAACATTGATGTAAATGATTCAACAATTCTTGGAGAGCATACAATATTTTATTCATGCACTCAAAATTCTGTAAGTGATTCAGCAACTCTCCCAATGTTTATAACTGAAACAGGACATAATCAAAATACTTCTCAAGCAATTGGTTCTCTTGGATTTTTATTAATGATGATTGCCATAACTGCAGGGATTGGATTTTTAGGATTCAAATTAAGTGAAACAGAAAACTTATGGCCAATAGGAATTTTCTTTTTATTGATAATGATTTTCTTTCTTGTCTTTGATATTTATTTAGGATATGAATACAGACTTAATTTTACAGGAGCAGATAATGATAGTGGGGTTATTGAAACATTATTCTATATCTTCTTATTTCTTTTCACAACAGGAGTTGCAGTTACAATTGCAATGTTATTTAGAAAATGGCATAGAATTGTTGATTGGTTTAAGTCTGCCTTTAAAAAAGAGGAGAGTGATGATGATTTTTTTAGTGGGAAGGATGGATTTAAACAACCACAATAATAATGGAAATAAGATTAGTTGATTATGGGATTGCAAATAACTTTGGAGATTATATTGAGATAAACAAAGAATTAAAAAAGTTTCCTAAATTATATAATTCAATTCTTAAACATGAATTACAGCATACAAAAAAACCTTTTTCTCTTTTTGATTTAAAGATTGATATAAAAAACAAAGTTCCTATATTTGGATTAATGAAATTTATGATAACAAGACCTAAGACCTGGACACAGGCTCTTCCGATTTATATAAGAAATAAAAAATTAATATATGATTTTAATTTAATGCTTTTATATTTATTTGGAATTTCTTTAGAAATTGCAGTGATTAAATTTTTCTTTTTCTAAAAACTTTTTTATGGGAAAGGCAGAAATTGAATCTGCTCCTGCATAGCTTCAATGTGTTATGCTCCCATTACACCACTCCCCCTTCTATAAAAAAATAAAAAGAAAAAAAATAAAATTATTAATTAGAATCCTCCTTGTTGACCTAAATTAATAAACGGCAAGATAACTTTAAGAACAACTACCAAGATAACTCCAAAGATTATTGCTAAGAATAATATTGGAAGGAAATCTACCATAACTATTCCAGCTTTTTCAGTATCATTTACTGACCTAAAAGCAACCGAACCATTTGCAGATGTATATGTATAAGATACATTCCAATCAGAAACATTATATGCTCCTAATGATCCTGCAACAGAAATATTAAGTAATCCATCAGAACGGGTAGTATAATTTGTAGCCCCAATTATTTCAACAGTAGTTGAATTTGCTATTTCTATAATAGCAAAGCTTCTAAATCCAGGGTCTGTAGCACCACTTACAAATACTGCTTGATTTCCTACTCCTCTTGTTATGGTTTCATTTAAGATAGTAAATGAATTAAGACCCTGTTCAATAGTTTGATCTTTCAATGTTGATGTGAATATAAAAGTCATACCAGCAATTATTGAAACAACAAGTAAAAGTATAAAAGCACCAAGGATTTCATTCATAATACCCTTCTTACCCTTAACCATTTCTGAAAACTTTTCAATTAAAGTTTTATCCAAGATTCCTCTCATTCTAAAAGAATGATCAGAATCCTGCTTGTTGGCCTAAATTAATAAACGGCAAGATAACTTTAAGAACAACTACCAAGATAACTCCAAAGATTATTGCTAAGAATAATATTGGAAGGAAATCTATAATAACTAATCCTGCTTGTTCTGTGTCATTAACAGCTTTAAAAGCAGTTGAATTTTCACCATCAGTAGCAGTTGTTTTTATTTGATCCTTCATCTGTGATAAGAACAAAAAAGTCATACCAGAGATTATTGAAACAACAAGTAAAAGTATAAAAGCACCAATGATTTCATTCATAACACCCTTCTTACCCTTTAAACTATCTTTTACATAGCTAATAGCTTTCTGTGTAAAAGATTTTTCCAAAATTCCTCTCATTATTTTCACCTCCTTTTTATTAGTCATTTTAAAATAGAATAAATATCCTAAGTTAGTTTCCTTTATATACTTTATTTAAACACTGTTTAAACGGCGTTTAAATAAAACACAAGATTTATAAAGATTAGAGCCTATAATTTGTAATGGGAAGAGGTGATACTTTTCATGGAGCATTCCATATTAATTTAGAAGCTGAGATAGAGAGAGTTGTTGGAGAACTTGAAAAATTAGGATTCCATAATGTAACTAAGCTTGAAGCAAGTGCTTTAATTGCTGAGAGAAGCAGAAGATTTTCTATGAATAACAAAGATGTTCAAAATTTTATTGCAAAAATGAGGGGGATGTTTTGAAAATTGAATTAAGAAAAATAAAATCTAAAAAAGAAAGTAAGGGTCTTGGGATTATCCAAAAAAAAGGAATCTTTGCCTTGCTTCTTATCGTTGCTATTTTAACTATTACTGCTATTTTTGGTTTGTTATCTTATAGAATGATTAAGGGTGTAAATGAAGTTTATAATGATTCTGGTTTATTTCCTGATGGCTCAATAGGGCAAGAAAGTAATCAAGCAATCAAGACTACTGCAAAATATGGAATTGATAATATGTTCTTTTTTGTTTTTCTTGGTTCAGTAATTGGTTTAATTTTTGGTGCTGTTAAAACAAGATTCAGTCCAATACTTATGTTCATATTTATCTTAGTATTTTTATTTGCAATCTTCTTAGCTTCAATGTCTGCAGAAATTTATCATGGATTTGCAACCAATGGAGAATTAGAAGATACAGCAAATGAATTTATTTTCATTAAAATTATTTTAAGCAAGTTCTTTCCATTAATCATTTGTGTTATTGGAGCAGTTGTTATGATAATAATGTGGAGCAAACAGGGAGGGGAAATTGTAAGATGAATAAGAAAAAGAGAGAGTTAGAAAGATTGAAAAGACTGAAATTTCAAAAAAGTATTTTTTTGGTTGCTTCTGTGATTATAATTTTGAGTGTGATATTGGTTATGGCTTTGGATTTTGAAAGTTCAACTTTATTTGCAGAAGTAGCAAAAAATACCCCTGATACATTGGGAATTGCTAATGCTAATTGGTTTTCTATGGGGTTTGTGATTGGATATGAAACAGCTCAAGGGCCTGCTAAACTAGATGGGATTTCTCTTTCTGTAAAACTAGGAACAGGAGTTAATAATTATAGTGATTGGAATTTTAGCATCCATGCTGTTGATGTAAATAATCATCCAACAGGAGATCCTCTATCTATCAACTCAACTGCTAATATGACTACATGGAGTAAAGCAAGTTTGGTCTGGCAAAATGTTTCTATGCCTTCCATAACTTTACAAAATGGAACAAATTATACTATTGTTATTAGTTCTCACTTTAATGAAGCTGTTGGGAGTTTAAATTGGGGGAGAAATAATACCCTTTTGAATGATCATGGAAAAGTTTTTAGATCAACAGATGATGGATCGACTTGGAATAGTTATTCTGATGGGAATTATACAACTAATTTTAGGGTTTATGGTGGTGCTACTGCTGGAACAGGAGAGGTAATTCTTGATTCTCCTACAAATAATTCAATCTTATCAACAATAGCAATAAATTTTACTGCAAATTATTCAGTTAGTAATTCTTTTAATATGACTAATGTAACTTATTATATTTACAATTCTACAGGAGATATTTTTAATAATACTCTTACTTCAATCGTGACTGGAACAACAAATTCCTCAACAGGACAGATACATAATTTTAATTTAGGGAATTATGAATGGAATGTTTTTGGTTGTTTTGGAAATTCATCATTTAATAATTGCACTTTTGCTTCTTCAAATTTTTCTTTTACTGTGGGTGCAGCAATTAATGATGTAAATTATACTGTTGAAGTTGAAGAAACTTCAACTCAAACTTTTGTTGCAAATGTTACTCTGCTTAATGGAAGTGAAATTTCCCTTGCACAACTTATTTATAATGGAACCATTTATGAAGTTTCAAACATAACTCTTAGTGGGGATGATGCTCTTCTTACAAGAACAATTGATATTCCTAAAAATCCAGGACTTTATTTAAATACCACAAATGAGTTTTTATTTAGTTTTACTTATACTGATGTTGGTTCAACAACTCAAGACACAAATTTGTTCAGTCAAAATTCTTCTTTTATTAATCTTCAATTATGTAATGCAACTTATAATACTCAGGCAATTAATTTTACTTTAAAAGATGAAATTAATCAAAGTTTAATTAATCCATCAGCAAATAATACTAATGCTGATGCCACATTTACTTACTGGCTTGGAGGGGGAACTAAAACCAAAAACTTTTCTTTTTCAAGACCAAATTCAGCAACAAATAATTCTTATGAGATTTGTATTTTTCCAAATAAACCATTCATGGTTGATATGGATTTTGTTTATTCTGCAAAAGATTATGATGAGAGAACTTATATTTTAAGAAATGCCTCTGTAACAAATGATACTTCTGTAATTAATTTATTTTTGTTGTTTGATGTTCTTGCTACAAAATTTACTATTGAGGTTAGGCAGGGAATTAGTATTTTAAATGATGTTGTTGTAACTGTTGCAAGATTTTTTGCAGGGGAAGGAGGATTTAGAACGATTTCAATAAGAGAAACAGATGAGGTTGGAGAGTTTGTTGAGTATCTTGATTTAGATAATGATTATAGATATTTAATTGCTAAGGATGGTGTGCTATTAGGAATTATAAATAAAAAAGCAACCTGCACAGAATCTCCTTGCGAATTTATATTACAAATTCCAGAAGTGAAGGGAAATCTTTATGCAGGATTAGATGCACACTTTGCAAAAAATGTTCTTTCAAATCTTTCATTTGATATTAATACTAAAGTTTTTACTTATGAATTTATAGATATAACTGGACTTGCCCAATTTTTTAGATTAAGAGTTAATCAAGGAGCTTATAATGGAACTGGTGTTGAGATTTGCAATGAACAAATATTTAGTTCATCAGGCTCTATGACTTGCAATGTTACAGGGCTTGAAGGAAGTTTTGTTGCAGTAGGAACTATTTCAAGAAGCCCTGAAATTGTTGATCAAATCTTAGAAACTGCTTTAGATTTATTAAGAGATGCTCTCGGGCTTATGGCTGTTCTTGCTTCTTTTGCAATTATATTAACTCTTTGTATTACAGGAGGAGTTTTATCTGGTGGAAATCCAACAATGGTTTTAGGAGGATTTGGTTTAGGAATCTTAGCTACAAAATTAATGACCATACTTCCTTTTTCATGGGTTCTGGTTGTATTATTTGAGCTAATTATTTTAGTGATAATGGGGTGGATTAAAACATGAAGATTTCAAATGCAGTTATCTTTTTAGTTATTATTGCAGGAATATTTTTTATATTTGCTTTAATGATTGAAGAATCAAATACTCAATATCCTGAAGCTAATTTAAATTCATCTGCATGGAAAAATCAGTTTGATTATATTGATAGGATAAATGAATCTGTTGATCCATTAAGAATAGATTTATTGGAAATATCAAAAGAAGATACTGGATGGTTTAAAAAAATAACAACAGGAATTACTGCAATTCCAAAAGTTATAACAATTGTTCCTGCAACAGCATTTAATACTTTAGTGTTTGCAAGTTTAATGATTGGTGATTTCTTTGCAGCTCTAAAAATTCCTCAAAAAATATTAACTGCTGTAATTTTAATGATATTCATATTTTTATTATATAAATTAATTGAGTTTATCTCAAACAGGACAAGGGTGTAAAAATGTTATTTTATGAATTTCTATTCACAAGACCAAACAATGAAACAACTTTTCTAAAGCAATTGAATTATTTTAATAGGCTTACTGATACTGGAATTACTGGGGGGGTCCTTGGTATTGTAATATTGATGGTTATTGGAGCAAGTTTATTTGGGATAATGAAAGCATTTAGTTTTGATAAGGCTCTTGGAGTTTCCATGTTAATAACTTCTTTTTTAGGAATCTTACTGGCAATTTTAGGATTAGTTGATAGTGGATTAATTTTTATTTTATTGATTATTTTAGTATATTCTCTATTTGAATTATTTAAAAAATCAAAAGAAGGTGAGTTTTAAATATGGAGAAAGATTTAATAACTGAAAAGGGGGTGAAAGAGTATGTCTAAGAAAAAGAAAACAGGATTATTTAAATTAAGTGTTGATGATATTGTAGATGAAAAAAGATCCCAAAGGGTGTTTAAAGAACTGGAAAAAGAAGATAAAGAAATCATTAGAAGAGCAAAAAAACGATTTGCAGAAAATGAAGCTACAGAAGCAAAAGATATTAAGAAATTTAGTAATGTGTCAGCTTTTATTAGGGGTATTGCTAAAAGAGATGCAGTGAAAAAAGAAATTAATAGAAGATTGGAATTAGTTAAAGAAAGACAAAGAATCAGTTTAGGACAGCGAAAACCTATTCTTGTTTCATCTGAAGATATAAATAAACCTATCCTACCTATAAATGCTGATGATATTTTCAAACAATTATAAGGAGGTGATTGAATATGCCTAAGAAAAAAGTTAAGAAATCTCCAAGTAGACCCAGACAAGTTGTTGATAATTTTGCAAGGGAAAGGCGAGAGGTTGCTGATTTGATTGAGAAAAGACAGAACTTTACTGAAAAACAAACTGCAGCAATTAGTGAAGCAAAAGGGTTTAAAAAAATTGGAATGTTTTTTGGGGGGGCTATAAGAAGAGCTTCTTTAAATAAACAAATTAATCAGAGAGCTAAACTAATAAAAGGTGAGCAGATAATTAAGCAATTAAAACAAACAAAAGAGATTGTTCAATTGAAAAAACAAATAGATTCTGAAAGACCTAAACCAATTACTCTTGAAGATATAAATAAACCAATTCAGCCAATTAAAGCTGATGATATTTTCAAACCATTACAAGGGGGTGATTGAATATGACTGATACTAAAAAAAATATTGAGAAAGTTATAGATGAAGTTAGTGGGGCTTTTGATATAAATGATTTCCCAGATGAAACTGCAGTTGGAAAAGGAGCTAAAGAACTTGCAAAAAATATTGATAAATTATAGATTTTAATTTCATGCTAAAAGTAGGAGAAAACTTAATTGCAACTTCTATTTGTATAGCTCTGACCTGGGCCAATAACCCAGGGTGAGCTATTTTTTTTCTTTCTTTGGTGCAACCTTTCTTTCTTTTACTATTTTTAAGTTAGGAAATTTTTAGTAATTATTTTAGATAGTTAAGGTTTTTAAAGAAAAGAGGATTATGTTTATTGTGCTTCGCCAAGACTAATTCTCTTGGCTTTAAAGTAAGCACACTTATAATTAAACCTCTCTCCCCCAACTCCTTTTCTGGGGGTTCTTAACTTTATAGTGGTTAAT
>SDBV01004167.1_pt1 | contig 20932 bp, 24 predicted proteins | sample 2277081 | NCBI WGS metagenome assembly SDBV01 (sample SAMN10402039, study PRJNA504765) | marine sediment metagenome | isolation source: marine sediment core GS10_PC15, 223 cmbsf | place: Arctic Ocean: Southern Knipovich Ridge | collected 2010 | reverse complement strand
GTGCTTAAAGTATCCAATGGTGGTGTCGAACTTTACTGTAAAGCCGATCCCCAAAAGATCTATGAGCTTTCCAAGATGGATGGAGCCGTAATATTAAGCGACGACGTTAATCAGATCCTCAGGGCCAATGTGCACCTGGTGCCTGACTCAAACCTATACACCGGTGAAACGGGAATGAGACATCGTACGGCTGAACGTGTAGCCAAACAGACGAAAGCGCTGATTGTATCAATCTCTCAAAGACGAAACACGGTTACGCTTTTTATTGATAGCGCTAAATACGTCCTCAATAACACAAGACAGATACTGTCCAAAAGCAACCAGGCATTGCAGACGCTTGAAAAATACAAGAAACGACTTGACCAGGTGGCAAGTAATCTTTCTGCCTTAGAATATGAAGACCTGGTAACACTTCTTGACGCAATTATAGTATTACAACGCTCTCTAATGGTAGAAAAAATTGCTCTGGAGGTAGAACAGTATATCTGTGAACTTGGCGTCGAGGGAAGGCTTATCCAGATGCAGCTAGATGAACTAATGGCTAACGTTAGCGAAGAAAGCCTCGTGTTGATAAAAGATTACCAGGCTGCTAAAGAAGATAGTCGCGTTATTAAAGAAAGATTGCTGGAACTCACCAATGAAGAGATGTTGGACCTCCTAAATATAGCCAAAGTGCTGGGTTATGACGGCGGTGTAAACATTTTAAATCGTCAGTTGCACCCGCACGGCTTTCGAGTGCTTAGAAAAATCCCCCGCTTGCCTTACAGCGTGATAGACAAAATAGTCAACGAATTTGGTGATCTGCAATCTATTCTGAAAGCCTCGGGTCAGGACCTGGATAAAGTCGACGGAGTCGGAAAGGCTCGGGCCGATATTATTCAGGACAATCTGCGAAAATTCAAAGAGTCAACTCTTATGGATCGCTACGTATAAACCTGGTCATTGGTCAAGAATACGAAAAACAAAAGACCAAACCCTTAAATTGGTCAGTTCTCACACGTCTTACTTCTCACATTTAACATTTTTGCTTTTATTTTTAGTCTTAATCTTGCGTTGCATTTTTAGATTCCGCAACCTCTAACCTCTGCCCCCTACGCCCAACCCGCTACGCCAACTACCAATTCCCTCATTTATCTGGTATAATAAATACTAATTGGAGGGATAAACTTGAATAAAACGGGTGACAAAGTCGTTTATCCCAATCATGGTGCCGGTACAATAGCAGCTATAGAAGAAAAAGACGTTTTTTCTACTAAGTCTAAGTACTACATTCTAAATCTTTCAGTGGGACAACTCACAATAAGTGTACCGGTTGATAAATCGCATGAATTGGGACTACGTAACGTAATTACAAAAAGAGACGCCGGTAAAGTTTTAAAGGTGATCTCGCAAAAAGTAAAAGCTAAAAAAGATGTTGACTCTAATGAGCGCTTCAAAGAACTTAGCGAAAAGTTAAGAACCGGCGACGCATTTGAAATCGCTGGAGTCATCAGGGATTTAAGTAAATTGGAAAAAATGTCGACAAGAGAAAAGAGGATGTTCTCGAAGGCAAAAGATTTGCTTGTCAGTGAACTTATATTTTCTTTTAACAAGACCGAAGAGGAGATGGTCAAGCAGGTCAACAAAGTGCTTAATTAAATATGCTGACGGAAGCCATTAGACTTGTTGTCACCATAATATTCGCGATCAGCGGTGTTTATCTGGCCAGAAACTATCCGCCGGGCTATGTGTCATCAAATATTGCACTCATTCTTTTAATCATTATCTTCACAGGGCTCGGATACGTAATGGGTGGTGTCATTGGGAGAGCCGCTACTCGCTCCGTACGTTGGATTGACGACAAGACACGAAAAATTTCAAGCCATGAGTTACTCAACGGTGTTGCAGGACTTGTGATCGGCTTAGTTATCGCCGCTTTGGTCGCAAAACCCGTAGAGTCTGCTCTAAAACCTATCAAGTTCGCCCCTGCTTACGGGGTTATACTTGTATATCTGATACTGGGCTACCTAGGTCTAACACTATTTATCAATCGTCGCTTTAATTTCGGCAAACTTGTGTATGAAGAAGATCCTGAAAAAGCCAAAGGCAACGTTTTGGACACGAGCGTCATAATCGACGGCCGGATAAACGATCTGGCAAAAACCGGATTTATCCAAGGTTCGATCCTGATTCCCCGCTTTGTATTAGGCGAACTACAAATGATAGCCGATTCTGCAGATGATCTGCGCAGAGCTAAAGGCAGAAGAGGTCTCGATATTTTACAAGACTTACAAAAACAAAAAAGTATCGACGTGCAAATTATAAGCGATGATTATCCGACACTTCACGAAATAGATGACAAGCTAGTCAAACTTTGCAAAGACACGAAGGCTAATCTAGTGACCAATGACTACAATTTGAGCAAAGTCGCGACTCTTGAAGGTATAAAAACTCTTAACCTTAACGACCTAACTGTGGCCCTCAAGCCCGTAGTCATTCCGGGAGAAAGTTTTACTATAGCCATTATAAAGGCTGGTAAAGAAAAAGAACAAGGCGTTGGATACCTGGATGACGGCACGATGATTGTTGTTCAGGGCGGCAAAAAGCTGATAGGCAAGACTGTAGACGTCGAAGTAAACAGCGTCTTACAAACATCAGCCGGAAAACTTATTTTTACAAAACCTAAGAAATGATTACCGCAATTATTGTCGCTGCCGGCAAAGGTGAGCGAATGAAAAACAAAATCAACAAGCCCTTTCTGCATCTTGCAGGTAAGCCAATGCTCTCTTGGACTCTTAAATCTTTTGTGGATAGTTCTGTCGATAATATCTTGATAGTGGCAAACCCAGTCGAAATCGAAGACTTGTCAGCGCTCATTGCCGAGCATCATATCGAAAAAGTTTTGGGAATCTTACCAGGTGGAGCAAAAAGGCAAGACTCGGTTTCCAACGGCCTGGACTTCTTACCCGATCAAACAGAGATTGTCGCCGTACACGACGGAGCCCGGCCGCTTATCGCCCCAGAGCAAATTAATAAACTTATCGCAGACCTTAAGGACTTTGACGGCGTAGTGCCCGCAGTAAAGCCCATTGACACCATAAAAGTCGTTCGAGAAAATACAGTGGATGAGACCTTGGATAGGCAAAATCTTAGAGTTATCCAAACACCTCAGATATTTAAGAGAAAACCCCTCATTGAAAGTTATGCTAAAGCTAAGAGTGATGGTTTTTATGGAACAGACGACGCATCTTTGCTGGAACGCTACGGATACGAAGTAAAAATAAGCGAGGGCTCTTATGATAATATTAAGATTACTAACCTGGTTGACCTGGAGCTAGCCGAGGTATTTTTTGCTAAAAAGATCAAGCAGGAGGACTTTTCTTGAGAGTCGGTATTGGTTTTGATGCTCATAGATTTAAGGAAGGACGCCCGCTTATCATCGGTGGCATAAAAATCGAGCATGACAAAGGTCTTGAAGGTCATTCTGACGCCGATGTCCTGTTGCATGCTTTGATCGACGCATTATTAGGCGCAGCTGCTCTAGGTAACATAGGAGAGCACTTTCCCGATACCGATCCCCAATACAAAGATATCTCCTCGCTTTTGCTTTTGGAGAAAACGAGCGATCTTATAAGCGACAAAGGCTACGATATTGCCAACATCGATGCCATTGTGATCTTAGAAGAGCCTCGCCTTGAAAAATACCGCGGGCAAATGCAGTCTGAGATTGGCAAAGCTCTTGATATATCTCCTGAAAAAATAAACATTAAAGCTAAGACCACTGAAAAGATGGGCTTCACCGGAAATAAGGAAGGCGTCGCCGCTATGGCTACTTTGATGCTTGAGGAAATATGACAACGAGAGTCCGTTTTGCGCCTTCTCCTACAGGGCATCTACATATAGGAAGTGCAAGAACTGCCCTTTTTAATTGGCTTTTCGCGCGCCACCAAGACGGCACCTTTATCGTGCGAATAGAAGACACCGACACCGCCAGATCTACGAAAGAATTCGAACAATCGATTCTCGATGATTTAAGATGGCTTGGCTTGGATTATAACGAAGGACCCGGCAAAGGTGATCTAGGTCCTTATTATCAAAGCAAACGCTTTGACATTTACCGTCAAAAAACAAAACAGCTAATAGATAGAGGAAAAGCCTATTATTGCTACTGTAGTGCTGAGGATCTTCAAGCAGATAAAAAGAGGGCTTTGATTGAAAATCGCCCATCGCGCTACAGCGGTAAATGTAAAGAGTTGAGCTCGGAGGAGAAAAAGAGACTTGAGGACGAAGGTAGAAAACCGGCAGTGCGCTTTGAAGTTAAACCCGGTTTTATAGATGTCAACGACATAATATACGAAAAAGTATCATTCGATCTTAATGAAATTTCCGATTTTATTATCCAGAGACCGGATGGCAGCCCGACGTTTCACTTGGCAGTCGTTGTAGATGATGGCGAAATGCAGGTAACTCATATAGTGAGAGGTGAAGACCACCTTTCGAACACTCCAAAGCATATCTTGATCTTTGAAGCCTTGGAATACAAAGTGCCCGATTTTGCTCACATTCCGATAATCCTGGGAAAGGACCGGTCCAAACTGAGCAAGCGTCATGGAGCTACGTCAATAGGCGAATATCGAAAACAAGGATTCTTGCCGACGGCCATGCTTAATTACCTTTCCATGTTAAGTTGGAGCCCGGCTGGTGAGCAAGAAGTGCTAGAGCCGGCCCAGATAATCGAGCAGTTTGAACTTGATAGCGTTTCCAAAAGCCCGGCGGTTTTTGACCTTGATAAATTAAAGTGGTTAAATGGCCAGCACATTAGAAAGCTTTCTACGGCTGACCTTGCAGCTGCCATAAAACCATATCTTGAAGCTAAAGACATGAAGACCTCTCACGAGCATTTACTGCAAGTCGCAGAGGCTATCCAGGAAGACCTGGTCACATTAGACGAAGCGCCCGATTATGCATCGATCTTCTTTGAAGAAAAGATCGATTATTCACGGGAGGTCGCAAGTTATCTAAAAGAAGACTTTGCCAAAAAAGCCGTTGAGAACTTAAAGAACATTTATAACGATAAACCGCCCAAAAGCTTCGATGACGCCCGTGGGATCTTAAAAGAACATAGTTCTGAGCTAAAGCCGCAGGGTATAAAGGGTAAAAATGCTTTCATGCCGATCCGTTTAGCCTTGACCGGTGAGCATAGCGGAGCGGAGATATATTATTTGTTAGCAATATTCGAAGATTCACAAGTCGTTGAACGCCTGGATAAAGCCTTGAGTTTATAGCCATCAGCATTCAGTCTGCTCTAAGTTAATGTAGCACTAAGATGCTAAGATCGTGCTAGTATTGCTAAATCCGTCATTTTTAGGTATTTTATTACTATGTTAAGTATTGTAGTCGGGATACATATTTTCGTATCCTTCGCCCTTATAATAGCGATATTGTTACATTCCGGAAAAGGCTCCGGCCTGTCCGAAGCTTTTGGCGGAGCTTTGCCGACCACTTTTTCGGGAACGACTATTATCGAGCGAAACCTCAACAGGATCACGGTTGCTTTAGCGTTAATTTTCACAATAACTTCGATCATCCTTTATGTAAGCTTTATACCGTAAAGGTAGAAAAATTTACCCAGTAAAAAGCACGCTCATAATCACTATCACCTACTTTTTTCTCGTTCTAATTGAGAGATTTTTTCTATTTCGCAAAATGGAATTTGAAAAGATAGGATTATTTCTTCTCATCACTGTTGTCTTGGTGGTCCCTATCGCTTTACTTTATACGACATCTATCAATTTTTTTATTGATAAAAACTCTTTCTTGTCATATTTGGGACCGGCGATAATAGCAGTTATCTTAAGCGTTCTTGTAGCATTTTCGGGCCTTATCGGAATCATGTTTAAGATGGGAACCCTGGGCAATCCTACAGCGGGGTTAAAGATCATGTATATCTTATTTCATGCCTCAGCCGCTCTGCTAAGTGTTCTTGTTGCCAGAAATATAAACACCTAGGACAGACGGAACTATTAACATCTCTAAATAAACAAGACTAAGATTCGATCGCAAAAACCCAGATCCTTCACTCATAAAAAATCCAAAAAAAACGTAGTCAAGAACAAAAGTGCCAATAGCTAATATCAGCCCCAGCCAGACTCCGCTAGACGCAGTTTGCGAGCTGAAAGAACTAAGAAACCAGTAGCTTAGCCCTACCAGGAAAATAAGCACAAAAGACAAAAACAAGAGGGCCGGCAACAACGGGACGTAAATGTCTATATTGAAAAAATAAACAAACACATAAGCCGGCAAATTGATGGCAAATGGCACGATAACCGCTTTTGGCAAGTCAATAGATTTCATATAACCTCGATTATTATTGTAGCATCAAACCAACTCACTATTAGCAATCAAGCGATTGTCTAGTGAGCACTTATAAAGTATAATTTAGGACACCTTGAAAAATTATAAGGGTCAACTTCTTACTGCTTGCTATTGATTTGAGCGGAGCGATTAATAGCCTTAAGAGCGGAAATTAGGGCATGACTCCACAAAGGAGGTCCTAATGAAAGCAAGAAATAAGACTGGATTATACGCTATTATTCTTTCGGCAATATCAAGGGTAATGGCAGGCGGCGCAAGCAGAGCCTGGAGATAGTTAGATCTAAAAAGTTGGCCCTTACTTGTAAAATGAAAAACTCTGAAACTAAGCATCAGAGCGTAAAAATAAAAACAAGGTTCTATATAGGCTCCCTTTTTCTGATCTGGCTAGCTTTTTTTCTAGCGGTTAGAGCTAATTACCAGTTTTCAGGCTGGACTATAGTAATGTTTTGGGGAGCCTTACAATTCACCTTGGAATCCCTACATATCAAACTAAAAAAGGGAGCGACTTCTTCACTTAACTTTACGGCCCTTTTTTCGGCGATACTGCTTTTTGGTCCGTTTACAGCAGGAACAGTAGCTCTCTTTGCAGGTGTGACCTGGCGTGAGTTAAGAAATTTAAAAGACGCCAACCCTATTAAATGGGTCTTTAACAGCGTCCAATACTCGATATCTGCCATGCTATCGGCTATGACGTATATAGGGCTTGGTGGATTAGTGTTTTCCGTTGCCAAAAGCGGTTTTACATTAGCAAACTTTCCGTCACAGATCTTACCGCTGCTTATCGCTATATTTGTTTTCTACCTTACAAACACTTTTTTTGTGAGCCTGGCAATATCACTCAATGACGACATTTCAGTCAAAGATATTTGGAAAATAAGCTTTAGTTGGGGCGATCTTAATTATCTTGGCCTCGGATTTCTTGGCATTATTTTTGCCCAGGTCTATTTCTTTGAACCTGTCGGTCTTATCCTAATCATCGGTCCCTTAGCGATAGCCAGGCAGTCCTTTAGCCGATTTATGAAACTAGAAGATGCCTATTCATCAACCATAGCCGCACTCGTTAAGGCAATCGAAGCCAAAGACCCCTACACAAGAGGCCACTCCGAACGAGTCTCAAAACTTTCCATTGATATATCCAGAGCTCTTAAGCTACCGGAAGATCAAGTGGAATCTTTGGGACGGATATCCGCTTTGCACGATATAGGTAAGATCGGCGTGCCCAACCGCATCCTCACTAAAACCGAAAAACTTTCCGATGAAGAGTTCTCTCAGATCAAAGAGCATCCACGCATTGGCGCCCGCATCTTAAAAGACGTCGGGTTTCTTAAGAATCTTATCCCGGCGGTCTATTATCATCACGAAAAACTGGACGGCACCGGCTACAGCTCCGGTCTCACCGGCAACAGCATCCCGCTTTTTGCCAGGATCATAAGTATCGCCGACTCTTATGACGCAATGACTTCAGACAGAGCATACAGAAAAGCACTTCCGAAAAAAGAAGTTGTCAGCCAATTAATTGAACATTCAGGCACCCAATTTGATAGCAATATCGTCAATGCTTTGCTTAGTGTTATCGGGGAAAATGCGACCGAAGTTAAAGAACAACGAGTATTTTCTAGAAAATCCTTGAAGGTCCGCCTCGACGAAAATCCGGTTTAGATCTCGCGCTCTACCAACTTACTGAAAGCCTCTGCACGCGAAGTTGCGTTAAGAAGCTGGTAACATACTTTTATTCGTGAATTGATCGTGTGAACACTAAGGCATAGTTCTTCTGCTATCTCTTTAGCGCTCATGCCACAGTAGCAGTATAAATAAAGCGTTTTTTTCAGCTCAGCAGTTAGACGCTTATAATCCTTGCCTTCTTTTAAAATATCAACATATTTTTCAAGGCTTACAGCTGTACCCATTATCTTTTCAGCTATGCTTTTTGTGACTACAAAACGACCTTCGGCCAGCTTTATCACGGCACTAACAATTCCGTCAGCTGATTCATTTTTCCATACAAAACCATCAGCTCCGGCATTAATAGCTTTCGTTACCGTATCTTGATCGTTATTCATCGAGCTTACTAGTATCTTCCAAGAACCGTTTAGTTTTCTGATCTCTTTGATGGCATCAATACCGTTCTTCTTGGACCCTTCAAAATTTATATCCATTATTATGACGTCCGGCCTATTTCCGTTTGAAAGAGCTTTAATGGCTTCGTCAATATTTGAAAACATGGCATCACTTTTTGTCTCAGGATGACGTCTTATTAGGACCTCAAGAGCTTGCCTGACATAAATATCGTCATCGACGACCATTACACTTATCTTTGCCACATAGATCACCAATTATTTGCTTCCTAATGATACTGCGTTTGATTGAGACATAACACCCTAACTTTTAGGGTATTTTTTAACTATTATACTAAAAAGAACTTTTATCTCACTTTTAGAGGTTGCAATTTGTACTAAAAAGCTCTATACTATAAGTATAGCGACAGCTTTGCTGGGCCCCGTTCAATCTGTTAATTATGGACTGCACGGGGATTTTTTATTGGATAAAGCCAAAGTAGTAAGCTAACAATCTGAATGATCTGTATCAACAACCAAATCAAGGTCAATATTGGTATCTTGCATGGGGTCTTTTTCGTTTTGATCTTCTTCTTCCATCAATAACAGTTGCTCATCGGCGTATTCATTTGCTTTTTGAACTTTTGTAGCGTCAACAGGGTGGTCTGTAGCATGTTTTCCCTCGCGACCCTCACTGCCGTGACCACACGAAGTCAGCGTGTAAACCGTACCTATCAAAATAATTACTGCAATTATGACAAAGATTTTCTTTGTTAAATGCATTTCTTCCTATCCACTTTCAACACTAGTGTTATCGGCCACAGCAAAAAAACTTTATTTCGGTATTTAAGGCGCGTGAGATAATTAAATGGCAGATCAAAGCAAAGTTTTTGCAAGATTTTTATAGCGATTCTATATAAAAGCAATTATTAATCAGAGCTTTTTTATAACCAGCAGCGAGCCGCCGATGGCCGCTATGACAAGTACAGCTGCGATTACAACAACGCCCATTGATAACCCGGAAGTAGACTCTGCTGATTCTGACGAATCTTCGGATGCTTCATCAGTGCTTTCATCTTCAACATCGTATGTGATATTTTCGCTATCGGTCTGCTTCTTGTGCTCTGTCTCTTCCTTCTTGCTCTCGTGTGTTTCCTCGCTATGTGCATAAATGGTTAAGGCACCGAAAGAAACTAGTAAAGTCGCGATTAAAACTAATGCTACGATACTTCTTGCTTTCACGACTTCCCTTTCTCTTCGTTCATATAAGGCTACTAAGGTCATTAGTCTTTTATTTGACCAATCCAAAAATAAAATTTATAGACGGACCCGTTAATGAAAGTTTACTAAACATGAATAATCAGTCCAACATTTTATATACTGGCATATTTTTCATGTGGACTAAAGTTTGAGCAATACCTGTCGATATACTAACAAACAAGGTCGCCTAACATCTGTGCAAACCGTGTTAGGCGGCCTTGCCATTTATAAATTGCTTCGTAATTTGGTCACTGGTCAATAGTCATTTGTCATTTGCAAATTAAATAACGAATTGCTAAGACCGAATACGGAATCGAGTAACTAATGACGAATGACTAATTACCAGCCTTTAGGCGGCTTCGGGCTTAAAATCTTTGGTCTCGAGCCATTTAAGAGATGTGTAGTCACCGTCGATAACTTCTCCGACAAAAAAATCATGATCACCCAAGTTTATTTCCCTAACAACTGTGCAATCCAAAAATGCGGCACTATCTTTTAGTAGCGGGTTGCCACTACTTAAAACATCATATTCAAGATCTGCGAACTTATCGATATCACGGCCACTATTGTAACCGAAAATCTCAATAAGATCCGAACGTCCTTCCGGCACAAAGTTTACCGCAAAAATATTACTTTTGGTTATCAAGCTATTTGTGTAAGTATCTGATGCAAGCCCGATTGCCACCATCGTGGGGTTCATCGATGCCTGTGTAAACCAGGCTACAGCCTGGCCATTGATTATTTCATCAAGCTTTGTGGTTACTATGACCAACTCGGAATTAACATTGGCCATTATATCTTTAAGTCGTTGCTCCTCCATATCATATTTAATATCCCTAAACCGCTAAAGATAACTACTATCTTCTTTCGTACTATATGAACCTACCAAAAGAAAATTCTAATTATTTAGTCGATAACTAAGAGCTACCTCTTGTGTAAGAAAATAACTTGCTATAAAGTGCATGTATATGAAGAGCTTAACTGAGCATGTTTGGTTTGATACGCATAAAAGACGTGAATTTATTAACATAACTCCAACTGTGAAAGACCTGGTAACAAAAAGTGGTGTGGGGGAAGGCCTTTGCCTGGTAAACGCCATGCATATAACAGCCAGTGTCTTCATAAACGATGATGAAGGCGGACTCCACCAAGATTTTGAGAAGTGGCTGGAAGAAATAGCTCCCCATGCTCCAATTGAGCAATACCGGCACAATAATACCGGTGAAGACAATGCCGACGGGCATCTCAAACGTACGATAATGGGCAGAGAAGTCGTTGTTGCAATCAGCGATTCTCAATTAGATTTGGGTCCGTGGGAGCAGATATTTTATGGAGAATTCGACGGCCGACGCAAAAAGAGAGTGTTAGTAAAAATAATCGGGGAATAAATGCGGTTGTTAGTTGCAGCTTGCTTTTTGCTCTGCTCTCTACCCTCTACCCTCAACCCCTACCCTCTGCTCTCTACTCTCTACTCTCTACCCTTCGCCCATTGCCCCCTACTTTCGATATCTGCTAATCTATGATTATGACTGCCTCGGAAATATTGAAAAAAGAACACCGCGTAATAGAAAGACTTATAAGGCTGCTTCGCAACACCGTTAGAGACATGGAGCAGGGAAAAGAAGTAAATATGGAAGTTTTTGTTAGGTGCGGATCCTTTGTAACGGTTTATTTGGATCAAAAACATCACGGCAAGGAAGAGCAGATCTTTTTTGAGTTGATGGAAGATTATGGTTTTGATAAAAACGAAGCGCCTCTAAAAGATTTTCTTGAAGAGCATGATCAGGCTAGGATTTATACTATAGAATTGCGCAAAGCAGCATTTCAAATGCAAGACGATCATATTAAGAAACCGGAAGAATTAATCGCGCGAGCTCACCAATATATCGATTTGCTAGAACATCACATCCAAAACGAAGATGAAAATCTGTTCCCGCTAGCCGATTCTAAGTTTAGCGACGAAACCCAGAAAAAACTATTAAAGCAATTTAAAGAATTTGACGATAACTTTCCTGAGGAGCCACTTCTTAAAAAGCTCGATGACTTAGAAAAAATGGTATAAATAATGGCGTCAGATTCTAAACTTTTAACAATAGCTGTAACTGCTTTCATAACCGCAGTGATCACCAGCCTAATAGTCGGCTCTATAGGTTTTGGTGTGTGGTATTTTCAAAACCAAGAAATAAGCAAACTAAAAAAAGCCGGCAAGATCACTCAGGTCAAGAACAAAAAAAGTGACCAAGAAAATAGTGACAAGCAAGCAAAGTCATCAAATAATTGGCCATACTACAAAAACGAGCGTTTTGCCTATATGGTCCAATATCCGCCCGGATGGAAAAAATTCAAAGCTCAAAACGGCGATGGTATGACCTTAAGAAAAGGCACGCAAAAAATACTTATCTACGGGACGACGAATTACCAAAACTATAAAGATATAGACGATCATTTAAGAAACGATTATAGTGGCAAGATAAAATCAAAGACTGAGATAAAGGCCGTTAACGCAGACGGTTTCCACGTCAAAACGGATATGGAAGAATTCATTGTTTATATGAGTAACGACAATTTTGTCTATGCGTACACAGACTTGCCGGCAAAAAAATCGACGATAGAACTCGTTGAAAAGATAGGCAAATCTTTTCAAGTTTTAGGTGAATAACGCCTTGGTCCATCAAATTTATTCGGCGACGTTTATCGTTTCACCTTCCAAAGTGTGATGCAGTTTTACAAGCGGTTCTTTTGCAGGACCTTTTAAAACACTCCCGTCAGCGTTGAAGCGAGAACCGTGACACGGACAATCCCAGGTTTTCTCTTCAGAGTTCCAATCGGTTTTACATCTTCTATGAGTGCAAACATTTTCTAAGACTGTTAATTGGCCATTATCGTTGTAAATCGCTACTTTTTTGCCGTTTATTTCACCAACCCAGCTTTCGCCGTTTGATATCTGTTTTACGTTAACCATAAGACACCTCTTTTTGGTTGCTTGCTCAAGCAGCTCTTGCTAGCAAGTTTACAATCTGCGCACACACTTTGTCGGCATATTCTATGGATTTGGCAGTGATCAGGTTATTATTTACCACTACAGGTTCATCTACGACATCAGCTCCGGCTTTTTGCACCTTTTGCTGAGCATTTTTATTACCGGTTATTTTTCTGTCTTTTGCCAGGCCAAGATCTGCCAGAATCGCCGGTGCTTCGCCCATCGCTATCACCAGCTGATCTTCGCTTACCATTTTTTCGACAAGTTTCTTAAATGGCCCATGGCTTTTCAACTGCTCAAAACTATGATCATCAGCCACGACAAGAGCATCTAGGTGCGTACGGGCCCTAGCAAATGTGAGATCGACCTCTGTCATGATCGTTCTTTCTTCATCAACAACGTTACGGCCCTTCTTCAAACTGATGACAATTGGAGTGATGCTTTTTTGATACAAGCAAGTACCAAGTTTTCTTAAAACATCTCCATCAAAATAATCAACTAACGCAAATCCGGCTATTTTTGGTTCTTTCATATCAGACTCCTTATTCAGGCTCAGTCTTCAGTCTTCGGTCTTCGGTCTTCGGTCGCAAGGTAAACTTGGGTTGTAGGTTGTAGGTTGAACGTTGAAGATTGAATATTTACTCCCTCTACCCTTTACCCCTTACCCTTATTTCCCAAACAACCGACCCCTCGTCTCTTGCTAATACGCAAGATTGTGTTAAGTTAATGTATGTTTGTTGAAATATTAACTGAGAGGTTAGAGAGATAATTAGCCCTGACCATCCAAAAGTTTTGAATTTTAATCATTTTTCATTTTTAGTTTCTAATTATTAATTTATTACAATGAATTATTATCACAGATTTAGAGTAGATGACTTACATTGTGAGGACACATTCGTGTGTGACTCGTGCAATAAGCTTAAAGCGGCTAAAACCGCTCACGGACGCTATAAGATCCGGTTTAAACTAATCGAAGGCGAAGAGAAAAAACTTTGTATCCGCTGCGCTGCAAAAGTGACCTCTAAATCAAGGAAAGAGTTTATTGCAAGGGCTCGCAAGCTTTACCCGGTGAAATAAAATCAAACCCCAAACACTAAATCCTAAATTCTAAACAATATCTAAATTACTGCCCGCCATTGCCAAATAGGTAAATAGGCGCTGGCAAGCGGGCAAAATTCCAAACGCCTAATGTTTAGAGCATTAAACATTAGGATTTCGGATTTGTTTAAGATTTCGAGATTAGATATTAGGATTAAACAGCATTAATTGCTGTCAATAGTAAGTGTCTTTAGCGCTACGTCCTCAACAGGCTTGTCGTTCTGGCCGGTTTCCACAGCATCGATCTTTAGAGCTACATCTGAGCCCTCTGTGACCTCGCCAAAAGCGGTATGTTTACCGTCAAGCCAATCTGTCGCGTCTGCGGAAACGATGAAGAACTGGCTGCCATTTGTATCCGGGCCGGAATTAGCCATCGCTAAAACACCCTTTACAAGCTTGTGCTCGTTTATTTCATCTTCAAACGTGTATCCTGGACCGCCCATTCCCGTTCCTTCCGGATCTCCGCCCTGGATCATAAAATCCCTGATGACTCTGTGAAAGATTGTTTTGTTATAAAATCCTTTTTCGGCCAAATGCACAAAGTTATTCACCGTCTTGGGCGCATCTTTTGCAAATAACTTTATCTCGATATCACCTAAAGACGTCTTCATCGTTGCAGTATAAGTCTTGTTTTTGTCTATCTCCATTTTTGGGGCGCTCCCTTCACCCGTCTTAGCGTCGGTCGATTCTGACTGTTCTTCGATTTGCGTTTCGGTCTCTTGTGCGGTATCTGTATCAGATTTAGTGTTCGTAGCCACCTTGTAACCAGCGAATGCTAAGATCAATACAATTGTCAAAACAATAAACTTTTTCATAGAAGCCATTATAGCAAAAGACAGCGCATCATTTAAAAGACTCTTTTCTAAAAAGTTCTGCTGCCTCGACGCCAATGTCTTTATACGTTTGAGCTCCGCGGTCATTGCTCGGTCGCCTGAAAAAACGGGCTGGCAAATAGCGAAATATTCTTCTAAAGCGGGTGTTTCTCTGGCTCTTATGAGCCTCAAGTGCTCTGTTTTTTAGATCGTTCAGCGCAGAAATATCGAGGATCACTGTCGCCTTGGCACTATGGAAAAAATAAATGTCCTCTATATGCGGATAGCCCTTAAGCGCTTTTAAAGTCGCTTCACCGGCTGCCCGGTGATCTGAATGGCGATAGATGTAGCCTTCTTTTTCAGTGTCGAAGGTCAAAATCACACTAGGATTATGCTTATTCATTAAGTTTTGCAGCCTTTTTACAAAATCGTTACTTACTTCCAAGGCGCGATCTTTATATCTTAAAAATACGACTTCATCATAGCCGAGGATCTTTCCTGCCGCTAGCTGCTCTTTTTCTCTAATCTTTGCCAGGCCGTCCTCATTACCGCCCTTTTCACCCGACGTTGCTACTACGACAATGACTTTATTACCGTTCTTATGTAACGTTGAAAGAGTACCGCCGGTGTACCAATCTGCATCATCGGGATGAGCGCCCACCATCATAACAGTCTTACCTTTTATTTTTTTAAGTTCGTCACCTATTTTTTTGGCTGCTGCCGGATTAGATGGCCGCGCAAGCCGCCCGTAATAGCTGACATAAGCTACAGCGAAAGTAAATAGTAAAGTGACTACAAAGCCAAAAGCGGCCAATGAAATAAACACCTTACGGAGCCTTGATTGTCGTTTAAAAGCCTTAATAATGCGCACGTTTTAAGTTTAAATATTTTATAGCAAAATGCAAGGATTAACGCTTTAATAGCTAATCATGAAGCTTTATCTTGATCCTCTTCATCACTTTTTGGTTTTTCCTTATCGTCACTTTTACTACCTTCATTGTAAACGCCAGTCCCGCTCCCACTCATCGCTGAGGCGAGTTTGAACAAAGTATAAATCGACCAAAGTCCGGCAATTCCTACGATAGTAAATATTGTCCTGCCAGCCGGACTAAGTATGCCTCCAAAAATAGCTCCAACCAAATCGAATTCAAATAACCCGACTAGTCCCCAGTTAAGAGCACCGAGAATAATTAGCACCCAAGCTGTCCAGTCGGCCCAATTTAGCGTCTTAGCCCTATTTCTTCTGGTCGTCATTCGTCACCCCAAGAAAAGTCATTCACACTGTTTATTTCTCATACCCGCAGCTTATAAACATCAATATATTTTTGGCCTTTGGGTAAGCAAGAATACTAGGAGGTTGATTTGGCCTACAAAAACGTAGAAGAAACCGAGCCTCGCTTCGCAGGCTTAAAATTCATATCACTTGCGCTAAAGATCTTGGCAATTATTGTTTCAGCGGTAGCGCTTATCACCGCTCTTGCTTCTATCTTTACCACGTTGCCACCTATAACCAGGTTTGCTACTTTTGTAGCCATTCTAGTCGGAGGTGCAGTCCAAGCCCTTTTGCTATGGGCCGGTGGCGAGCTAATAACCTTGCTTATCTATGTTGAGCACAACACATTCGAAACAAAAGAAGCGCTAAAGAAACCGAAGGCGCCGCCGACGAAGAAAAGCGCCTAATATCAACCTTACTCGAAATAAATGACGCTTTTTATGTGCGAACTGTCCTTTACCTCAAAAGCGCGTCGAAAATCTTCAAACTTCAACTTGTCGGTCATTATCCTCGAAAGTAGTCCGGGCGATTTTTTCTCGCTCTCTCGGGCAACTTCAACCGCTTTTTTAAAATGGCTTCTATTTGAACTTACACTGCCAAATACGACCTTGTTACCAAGAACAAGATCATTATTGAGACAATCAGAGCATATCGCTTCTTCGTGAGAGCCGGCGCTGATGCTCAATAAACACATAATCCCATTCGTTGCTATAATATCCATCGCATCAAAAGCAACACTGCTGTTACCAGTCGCCTCTATGATGAGATCCGGTTTTCCGTAGTTATTGGCAAACTCATCCAGGTCTAAGTGTTTACCATCAATATAAGTCGCCCCGCTCATCTTGGCTATCTGCGCTTTGACACTATTTTCGGCAACAATATCATAGGCAAATATCCGCAGTCCGTAGCGGGCCAAAATAACCGCTGACAACAGCCCTAGAGGCCCCGCACCAAGGACTAAAGCACTTTCAGGTCGCCAGCTAAAACGCTTTTGTATTTTATATATAGAACTTACGGCTTTTTGGGCTACGCTCATGGGCTCTATCAAGGACCCAACAGACACCAACTCTTCGGGGATCTTAACCAGATTCTCGGGGGCATCCTTAAAATACTCGGACATGAACCCGTGCGCTTTGACAATTCCTCTTTCTTTGTAGTCGTCTCTTCGGCACATATCCGGTTCATCGGCAACACAAACATCACAATCACCGCAAGTTCTTCTCACGGTCGGAACTACGAAATCGCCGGCCTTAAAACCGATAATGTTTTTCCCGACCTCGATGACTTTTCCGACCGCCTCGTGACCTATGATTAGCCGATCCTCACCCTCCGGCTCTTTGCCATATAAACCTACATATATATCGAGATCGGTTCTATCGATGCTGGCGCTTAAGGTCTTGATCAAGATTTCATCCGGGCTTATACGAGGCTTTTCAAGGTCTATTAGATCCAGGGTCTCGGCTTGTTTTGGTTTGAGCGCTAATGCTTTCATGAAGTCCTTATATCAATATCGGGGTTATTTAATACCTCCGTTTTTATCTCTTCACCTTTTTTTCTCACTAGCAGATCGACTTTCTGGCCCAACAATGACAATCCTTTCACTTCTAATCGGTCGATCTTTGGAAGAGGCTTGGGATCGATCTTCACCTGGCTCGAGTTCGGCTCCAAAGAAATGCCGAGCATGCTGCTCAACATAAAAGGAACTGTGCCCGCAGCCCAAGCCTGCGGGCTATTACTGCTGGGATATTCGATAGGTACAAGCGTCGACTTACGATAAAATCCGCAAAAAAGTTCGGGAAGCCTCATATAAGAAAAAAACTTGCTGGCTTGGAGAATACCTTCGATAATCCTATGAGCCTCTGCGAAGCGCCCATAATTCATGAGTCCTTTTACGATTATTGAATTATCATGCGGCCAAACCGAGCCATTATGGTAACTCATAGGATTAAATTGTTTAGCATCTGAAGACAGTGTCCTCACTCCCCATCCGGAATAAAACTCATCAGACAAAAGCTTATCGGCCACAAGCGCGGCCTTTTTCTCGTCAACAATTCTTGACCAAAGTAGATGACCGGGATTTGAGGCAATAGAATCAACTCTGTTTTTGTTCTTATCAAGGGCTAAAGCGAAAAACTGAGCGTCCTCCATCCAGAAATCTTCTACAAATCTTTTCTTAAGCCCGGCAGCTTCTTCTCTATAGGCTTTTGCTAATTCAGTCTCGCCAAACCGGTCTAGAAGCAGACTGCCTTTTAATTTGGCATCGTAAGCATAGCCTTGTACTTCACAAGTTGCCAAAGGTGACTCGGGAGTGCTTCCGTCTGAATAACTTATGCCGTCAAATGAATCCTTCCAGGCCTGGTTTAACAGACCATTTTCGCCGCTTCTCTTATATTCAAGATAGCCGTCACCATCTCTGTCTCCATATGTATTGATCCAAGCCATTGCTTCTTGCAAGTTTGGCTTCAACTTTTGCAACAACTGCAAGTCACCGGTATAAAGATAGTAATCATGAAGCAAGATGATAAAAAGAAGAGTCGAATCTATTGAGCCGTAGTAAACTGAAAGGGACGAACCTTTTTTCTTGGCAAGACGTCCAAAACGCACTTCGTGTAGGATTTTTCCCGGTTGCTCCTCGCTTATGCTGTCCACTTCTTTACCTTGATATTCTGACAAAGTCTGTAAGACACCCCGGGCAATCGAGGGAGCGACGAACAATGTCTGCAATGCGGTTATCAAACTATCCCTTCCAAAATAGGTCATAAACCAGGGTATTCCGGCCGCCGGGACATCGCTTTCCTCTGGTCCCGCTATTCTTAGCGATGCCAGATCGTTAATACTCTGCTCATATGCCTGTTGAAGTTCAACATAGTTCGTATCAATTGAGGCGACCCTGTTTCGCCACTGCTCAAAATGTTCACCGGCGCCTATTTTCACCAGTCCGAATTCTCCGCAAGTATAAGTCGTTTTGTATTCTTGCTCTTCTTCGCTAAGAGCCAAAATATCGCAGCACAGATGCCAGCTTTCTCTTGGATCTATCGTAAAGCGCCATAATAATCCGTCCTCAAACATCTCACTCGGCGCTAGACTGATTTTGATTCTGGTCTCGCGATAGAAATCGGTGTTCTTATGGATCATGCGCAAAATATTATTTTCTTTATCAAAATTTTTTTCAATCTCCAGTTTGGCGGTCGGCTCTTTAGCCTTCACTTCAAATATGTCGGCAAAATCAGTGTCAGATATCATTCTCAAGCTCAATTCAACCGGCTCTGCATTATAATTAATCACCCTGATATCCTCGTGAAAACCATTGCCGACGGTTTGATCTCGAGCGACCTCTATTGTGCCCTGCTTAATGTTGTCTATCTGAGGGTTTGTCAAGTAATGGACCGACGAATAATAGCTAACAGGCCTGCCTGTAAGCTTTTTAAATTCTTGGCCGCCTATCAAAAACCGGTAGTCACTTAAAAACCGGGTGTCGGAATCATAAAACCCTTGGTCAGTCTGGGGCAATATGTCACCTAGCTCGGAGGTGATTAAAAATGAAGTATCTTGGTTAGTTGTTATATTCATAGCTATGGACTAATAATAATTAAACGCTAATGGGTAATATATTCGACATTTCAGTTACTTTAAAACCTGATATGGTGACTTATCCGGGAGATGCTCCTTTTGAGAAGCAAGTCTACTCTTCGTTGGATGAAGGTAAAAACGCCAATTTAAGTAGATTTAACTTGGGATCTCACACGGGAACACATATAGACTATCCTCTTCATTTCTTCAAAGACGGCCAGGACTCCGGTGACCTCGATCTTGAAAACGTAGTAGGCGATGCGTTAGTCCTAGACGCTACTGACGCCTCTAAAGCCGTAGACGCCGAGATCTTAAAAAATGCCTGGCCCAGTCATGATGTTGACCGGGTATTATTAAGGACCGCAAATTCAACCAACGCTCTTTTTGAAAAAGAGCATTTTTACACAGATTTTATTTACCTGGATATCAGCGGGGCACAGTTTCTCGCTGAAAAAAAAGTTAAGACTGTGGGCGTCGATTACCTCTCGGTGGAAAAATACAAGTCAGATGACCACGCTGTCCATAAATTCTTATTGAGCCAAAACATTACGGTAATTGAAGGGCTCGATCTCTCCGGAGTGAGTGCCGATCAGTATTTTCTGGCTTGTCTACCCTTAAAAATAGCAAACTCCGACGGCGCTCCTGCTAGAGCCATCCTTATTAAAAAATAGATAAAAGCATATAAATAGAATAACGAGGAGGTCCATCATTGAAATTTGCCATTATAGGCCTAGGTAAAATGGGCTCAAATATAGCTTTACAGGCTTTGGAAAAGGGCTTTGACGTGGTCGGTTTTGACCTTGAAAAAAAGACGTTTTTGGAAAAGAAGGGTGTCAAACTGATTAGCGACATCAAAGACCTTGAAAACACGCTTGAAACGCCGCGTATTGTTTTTATGTGGCTTCCGGCCGGTCCAAAAATTGACAATACTTTAGACACTTTAACAGACGTTCTGGACGCCGGTGACATAATTATTGACGCCGGCAATTCTTTTTTTAGAGACTCTCAGGTCAGACATAAACGTCTACAAAAGCACGGGATTGGATTTATTGATGCCGGAACAAGCGGAGGACTAGAAGGAGCCCGTAACGGTGCAAATTTTATGGTAGGCGGCGATGAAGAGATGGTTAACAAAGTCGAGCCGGTATTTGAAAAACTGGCCGTCGAAGGCGGATACATCCATGCCGGTAGAACAGGTTCGGGTCACTTTGTAAAACTTATTCACAACGCTATAGAGTTCGGCATGTTACAAGCTATCGGCGAAGGCGTCGCTATGCTTGAAAAATCCGATTTTAACCTGGACTTAAAAGGCATATTTAATAACTGGTCAAATGGTTCGGTGATAAGAAGTTGGTTAATAGAACTCATGGCCAAAGGATACGCTGAAGATTTTGACGAGATTAGTTCTTATGTTGAAGATACCGGGGAGGTCAACTGGGCAATTGAAGAAGCTCTAAAGATGGAACTGCCTATACCTGTTATTGCTCAGTCCGTAATGGAGCTGTTTAAGTCGCGTGATAACGCTAATGTT
>SDBV01004166.1_pt1 | contig 20932 bp, 13 predicted proteins | sample 2277081 | NCBI WGS metagenome assembly SDBV01 (sample SAMN10402039, study PRJNA504765) | marine sediment metagenome | isolation source: marine sediment core GS10_PC15, 223 cmbsf | place: Arctic Ocean: Southern Knipovich Ridge | collected 2010 | reverse complement strand
AAAGGAATTTCTTTGATAGAAGATGCTAAGGTAACTCTCAATGGTTATATTAAATTTGTTAAATCTCAAAAAGAGGTAGTGGTATGAGGTATAAGGAAATAATGGCTGAGTGTGTACCTCTATGCCATTATACCCTATACCCTTATACCAGAATAGTTACAATTTATTTAATTTGAATTTTGCAACCTGATTTAAACTTTGCGAACTTGGCGCCTTTGCGTGAAACAAAATATTAGAACCTGTTAACATACCCAAAATGAATTTTTGCCGAGCGGATTTCAATCGGATTGTCAAATTGCTTGCCTAAAGCATAATTTATAGTAAATATTCCGGCTTTAGTTTCAATATTAATTCCAACACCAAAGCCAAATGGGAAATCAGAAACATAATTATCTTTCATGTCTTTTTCATAATAAGCTCCATCCAAGAATAGATAGAAATTTGAATTCTGCTCAAACAAATATCTATATTCTAATGTCATAACAGAAAAAAAAGATGCTAAAATAGATTCTTCATCAAAGCCGCGTAATGTTTTTAAACCACCTATTTTAAACAATTCATTTTCAAATAATGAAGAATTATTAATATACCCTGTTTTATTACAAAACATTAAAACAGTATTTTCGCCAACAGGCTGGAAATAAGATATATTAACCAATCCTTCTGCTTGTGTTGTTTTTAGTTCAATACCTTCATATATATCTGCAGGAAGTCTGGGATTTTTTTCAATCTTCTTGTTGCCTGCACCTATATTGAATAAAAAGGCATATCCTTTACGGGGATTAAATTTGTAATCCAAGTGTTCAACTTTATAGCCTATACCATACAATGTAGTATTAATATCAGCATACTGGGGCAATGAAGTAATATTTTCCATTCCAGAAGTGGAAATTAATGATGAGCTTTTATTTTCAATATAAATTTTTACAAAATCACCGCCTTGCATTAAAAATTGTAATCCTAAGTTGGTATTAACAGTTAAATATGAAGTATCTTTTTGAAAAAGCATAAAATTCAAATCAATACCGATTGTCGATGAAAATAAATAAGGGTAAACAAGCTTTATTTTCAGTTTTTGAGTAGAAACTTCTAACTTCTGCCAATCAAATGAAATAATTTCACCTTTACTAAAAGAGTTTTGTAATAACAGATTCAATTCACCGGTTAACAACAGCTTACCAGTTGTTTTATTATTCGGTAAAACACCTAAAATCCCATTAAATTGATTTGACTTTTTTTTATCAAGATATAAATATATTGTAGAGACGAGGCGTGCCTCGTCTCTACTGCTAAACGCCTCGTCTCTACTGCTAAATTCAACTTCAAATGGCTTTATTTCTTTAACAAAGGTCAGTTCTTTTAATCTGTTACCGATATTTTTTATTTTATCTTCATTATAATAATCTCCAGGTTTTATACCAAGATATTTATATAAATAAATTTGTGAAATTTTTGCTTTACCCTTAATATATATACTATCAATTGTAAATAAACCGTTTGGGGTCAACTTCAAATCACCTTGAATTCCATCATTATAAATATTAATATTTTCCAGCTTTAATGAAGCAAAGGGATAACCGTTATTTTCATAGTACTTTAAAATTTTATCCTGAACTTTAAATAACTTCGTATAATTTACAGGATTATTATTAAAATGCTTTGTATTAAGACCAACTTTTCTTATCACAGTTTCATCAATATCATCAAAACATAGTTTTCCCCATATAAATTGTTTACCGGAAAACAAACAGGCATTTACTTTTGTTGAATCAAATATTAGACTATTAAAATTAGCAGTTAAATATCCTTCCTGATAAAATGCCATTAAAATATTTTGAAGCTCTTTTTTTAAGATTAATGTATCTGCAAAGTTTTTCTGGTATGATTTTTTTTTAATTATACTTGAATTACTCGTATCGTTCTGAACAATATGAAGAGAATAATATTTTTCCTGTGCTGAAAGGGAAGAGCTTTGAAATAAAAATAGTATAATATATAATTTACAGAGATTTTTCATATCTACGATAAAGTATATAAAGAAACCTTTGCAAAACTAACTTTTAGCTGTCATTTTGAGTGAAACGAAAAATCTTATAATGTTGATAACCAGTGACATAAAAAAGATTCTTCACTCCGTTCAGAATGACATTTTACAAGTTTTGCAAAGATCTCATAAAAATATAAAGGTATAAAGAGATATAAAGTAAAAATTAAAAGTCAAACGTCAAACCATTTAACCATATAACAATTTAACCATTTAAGAATTAATTTCACAAACTAATAATTAACAATATAATATAACAATACAACAATTTAACAATTCAACCATATAACCATATAACCATATAGCAATATAACTTATTATTCATTATTCATTATTCATTATTCATAAACCCCTGCTCATCAATTACCTTTAAGAATTGTTTTGAAAAATAAACATTATCTTTCTTTGTGTATCGTATGTTAGCAAAGATTTGAGCAAGGTTTTCTGTTTTATTGATTTTTATTAATTCTGCTGTTTCATCTAACGATTCCTTTTCCTGGTATATTTTATTAATTTCTTCGTCAGAATAATCTTTATAAGTCTCGTTATGAACAATCCCTTTTAAAGGTAATCGGTCAACTAATTTTATGTTCTCATCCGGATATCCGACAACCAATGCTGTAACAGGCACAACCTGTTTGGGTAAATTAAGAATTTCAATTATTTTATCAGCCATATAGGTTGCTGTTCCTAAATAGCATATTCCTAAACCTTCGCTTTCAGCAGCCAGGGCTACATTCTGTGCAACTAATAATGCATCAATAGAAGCAGTGAAAAACGATAAAAAATTATCATATCCCGGCGCAGCATTACGAAGTTCACACCATTTATTAAACCTGTTAAAATCAGCACAAAAAGTTAATATAACAGGAGCTTGCAGTACCATATCCTGCTTAAAATGTATTTCCCAGAGTTTCTTTTTTATTTCTTTATCCTTTGTTACCACAATGCTATATACCTGCATATTACCAGTAGTAGAAGCTCTTATGCCAGCTTCAAGTATTTGAGATAAAATTTTTTCGTCAATTGGAGTACTTTTGTACTTTCTGATTGAACGATGATTAAAAATTGTTTCTAACATTTTTTTTATTTTAAATTATTTTAACAATTATAAAATAAATTATTTATATTTGTCCCGAACATAATTTTATGTACGGGATAAAAAAAATACTTTTATATAAAATTATAAATTTAGTAATTTTGTAAATCAAAATTTAATAATTATGAAAACTTTTCACAAAAAAATTATTCTTTTTTCTGTTTTTTCTCTGGCTTTGTTAATAAATAATAATATAAGCCTGGGACAGTCGCCGGAATATGTAAGCTCAAGTGTTGAAGATGCAGCACCGGCAGATATTGTAGCTATATTTAGTGATACTGTTACTTCAACAGATACAAGTGGTTTTATTATTGAAGTAAACACTATTGCAGCAACAATTTCTAACTTTGCAGGAAGTGGAACCGACACCTTAACATTCACACTAAGCACACCTGTTATATTTGGTGATATAGTAACTATAGAATATGATGGCACGGGTGATGCAGATTGTGTGATATTTGGGACTGATACAGTTACAAATAATGTAGCACAATTAAGCAGCGAAACCGACATTTTAACTTATAGCTTTGCAGAACAAACTGGGACTGCCACCACTGATACCGCTACTCATACAGTAGAAATTGAAGTAGTTTATGGAACAGATTTAACAGCACTGGTTGCTACATTTACACTTTCACCCTTAGCATCAGCAGAAATTGGTGGAGTTCCTCAAGTTAGCGGAACAACAGTAAATGATTTTACTTCTCCGGTAACTTACACAATAATAGCAGAAGATAGCACAACCCAGGATTGGCTAATAACAGTTACAGAATGTATAGAAAATGACATTATATCATTTGGTTTTTCTGAACAAACAGGTCCAGCATCAATTAATACAAGTGCTCATACTGTAGATATTGAAGTAGCTAATGGAACAGATTTAACAACATTGGTTGCTGGATTTATACTGTCACCTGGAGCATCAGCAGAAGTTGGTGGAGTTCCACAGGTAAGCGGTGTAACAGTAAATGATTTTACTTATCCGGTAGTTTATAATGTGATTGCTGAGGATGCGACACAACAATCGTGGATAGTAACAGTAACAGTTCCAAGTGCTGAAACAGACATAACAGCATATAGTTTTCCTGAACAAACCGGGGCTGCAACAATTGATACAGCTGCTCATACAATTGCTCTTGAAGTTGCAAATGGAACAGATTTAGCAACATTGGTAGCCACATTTACACTTTCTGAAGAGGCAACAGCAAAAGTTGGAGCAGTAACTCAAGTAAGCGGAATAACATCAAATAATTTCACAAATGTTGTAACTTATACTGTAACAGCTGAAGACGGTACAACCCAGGATTGGCTAATAGATGTAAAAGTAAAAGATGTTAATCCGCCAACAATTACAACTCAACCTTTTGATAGAACTTTATGTGTTATTTACAGTATTGATACATTTACTGTTAAAGTAAAGGCAGATACTTCAGCATATGCTGATACTATTAATGATATCGCTTACCAGTGGATGAAAGATGGAGTAGCTTTAACTGGCGGAGGGGCAACAACCGAAGAATTAAAAATTAATGTTGATACAACTGATGATGCAGGAGGCTACTACTGTGTTGTTAGACATTCCGGCTATAATGTTACAAGTGATACTGCTATATTAACAGTGAATCCGTTACCGGTAGTTGATATAGGCGGCGATATTTCCGGTGTATGTGATGCTACTTTAATTGCAGGTGAAGGATATATAAACTATGATTGGTCAAAATTTATAAATAATCAATGGGTCTCTGCTATTTCTACTAATCATTTATTATATGTTACTGAAAATGGAAAATATCATGTAGCTGTAACAGATTCAAACGGCTGTATTGGGGTTTCAAATGATGTAACTGTAAATTTACTTTTTTCATTATATATTTATTTAGGTGAAGATATTATTATTACTACTGATAATATAATCACACTTGGCATTATGCCTGGCATTGGATATCCTACTTCCTATGATTACATAGAGTGGAGTAATGGTGATACAATTGAGGGTATAACTATTGATGGTTCGCTTCTTACACCCGATTCAACTTATACTTATTGGGTACTTCTAACCGATACCAATACCAGCTGCACCCGCTCAGATACAATATTAATTACTGTGAATTATTCTTCAGGTTTTGAAGATATGGATATTGAATTACAAAGTTTTATTAAACTGTATCCAAATCCTACTAATGGAATAGTTAATTTAGAAATTTCCCAGGGCAATGAAGATATGATTATTGAAGTTATGGATATTATCGGGCAGATTATTTATAGTAAACAATTTGAAATCAACAATACCAAAACAATTGAGCAAATAGATTTATCAAATATTACGAAAGGTATTTATTTTATAAAAATATATACAGGGGATATAATAAAGATTGAAAAAGTAGTAATACAATAAATTGTAACCATTCACATAGTTTAAACGTATAAATGATTAACTTTGTGAACAGTTACCTATTAACAGATAACATATAACTCTGCATTATTTTATGAATAATACAGGTTAGAATAGTTTATATTTTTTATTAAAAAAAATTATTTATTTAATAATTTTATTCACAATTAAATAATTTTAATTATATTTGCATTCTTTTTTTATTTAATAATTATATTTGCACAATAAAAATTAATATTATGAAAAAGATTTTATTATTATTAGCTTTTTTAATCATTATCGGAATTTCTTTAAATTCTTGCAAAAGTAATGAAAAATGCCCGGCTTATGGTAATGGTATTTCAAGTATTAATTAGTGTTTCTCTATAAAGATAAGTATATTTATGATTTAAGATTTTAAATAAATATACTACTTTATGAACAGACACTAATTAGAGTCTGTCTTTAAAGTCAAAGATTTTCAAAAATGAAAGACCCAAGCCCCAAATCTCAAGCCCTAAGTACCAAAAAAAAATGCCATTATTCATTGTCTATTGCTCATTTGTAGTTTGTTGTGTTTTTCTTTTTTTCTTGGAATTTGAGATTTGGGACTTGGAATTTGGGACTTTTAAATATTATGCCGACATTATGGACAGACACTAATTAGAGGTCATCTGTCATTTGACGGATAAAAATAAAAAAATACCCTGCTTATAGCCATCTGATACCGGGCAATGTGAAAAAAAAATATAAGTTTTTTCCCCAATATATTTTTCCACATTATTTGTTTTTTTATTAAAAAACATTTACTACCTTTTTTTTTATAAATTTATATTACTTTCTATATTAATCTGATGAAGAATTTTTTTTTAATACTTTTTTGCTTACAGTTAATTAGTTATATCACATTAGCTCAGGGTGAAATTGATGATGAAGGAAAAATATTTATTAGAAATGAAAGGACATTAGCAATTCTATTAAATTCTAACGGTTGGGGAGGTAATTTTAGATATGGTAAACGACTTGATGCATACCGGAAAAGAATCTACGAGATTGATTTTGTTGGAATTAAACATCCGAAAGAAATAAAAATACGTAATTCTAATTATATTATTGAAAATCAAAAACGTTATGTTTTTGGCAAACTAAATTCCTTTTTTAATATTAGAGCAGGTATTGGCTCTCAAAAAGAAATAATTAGTAAATTTGATAAAGGCGGTATAGCTATAAGATATTTTTATTCGCTTGGCACGTCTCTTGGAATACTTAAACCTGTATATTACGAAATTATTGATAGTACCGTAAGAATAGGCGATGAATACCGTATGTACATTGGAATAACAAAATTTAGTTCATCAATTCATAGTGCAGGAGATATTTATGGAAAAGCTTCTTTTTTTGAAGGAATTGACGAAACTACTTTTGTACCTGGATTATTCGTAAAATTTGGTTTTAGCTTTGAATATAGTAAAACAGATGAAATTGTAAGAGCAATAGAAGCCGGAGCAGTTCTTGATGCATTTGCTAAAAAGATTCTGATAATGGATACAGAAGAAAATAACCAGTTTTTTATTTCATTATTTATCAGTTACCGTTTCGGAAAAATTATTAGAGGTAAATTGCATACTAAAGGATTATAAATTAGAAAAAAGAAAAGTAGATTGCTATATTGTTAAATGGTTATATGGCTATATTGTTATATTGTTATATTGTTAAATGGCTATATGGTTGATGACCAATGACTAATCGGTTATAGGTGAATGGTGATCGGTAACCAGACTACGCTAAAGCTACGTCTGGCAAAGTCGGTAATCGGTTTTTAATGTATAACGATTTTTCTGCCAGAGGTGGATCCGCCTTCGGCGGAAACGACTTTAACGGTTTTGGTAATCAGTGAATAATACGAAATTAATGACAGATGACTTAATGACAGCGAAGCGAATTTTAGCAAATACAAAAATAAGCAAGCCCAAATGGTTAAAAGCAAAGCTCCCATCCGGCAAAGAATATGCATCAGTAAAAAAAATTATTAATAAGCATAAATTACACACTATTTGCGAAAGTGGGAATTGTCCAAATATAGGGGAATGCCTGGGAGCAGGCACAGCAACTTTTATGATATTAGGAAATATTTGCACACGTTCTTGTCAATTTTGTGCAGTTAAAACAGGAAGCCCCAAACCTGTTGCTCCAAATGAACCGGATAATGTTGCAAGGGCAGTTAGATTAATGAAACTAAAACATTGTGTTATTACTTCTGTTAGCAGAGATGATTTAGAAGATTATGGTTCAGGTATCTGGGCAAAAACTGTAATTGCAATACGTAAAGAAAATCCCGGAACAACTATTGAAACATTAATTCCTGATTTTCAGGCAAAAAAAGAAAATATTCAGCGTATAATAGATGTAAAACCTGAAATTATCTCTCATAACCTTGAAACAGTTCGTCGCCTTACGAAGCAGATACGTGTTCAGGCAAAATATGAAAGAAGTCTTAAAGTTCTAAAAATATTAAAAAAAGCTAATATGACAACTAAATCAGGTTTTATGGTTGGATTAGGCGAAACGGAAGAAGAAATATTTGAAACTATGGATGATTTAATCAATGCAGGATGCGATATTATTACAATCGGACAGTATTTACAGCCAACACTCAAACATATTCCGGTTAAAAAATACATTAGCCCTGAAAAATTTAATAAGTATAAAGAAATTGGAATTAAAAAAGGATTCAAGTATGTAGAAAGTGCACCTTTGGTTAGATCATCTTATCATGCTGAAAAACATTTACTTTAGTCATTTTATTTTTTTTATTAAAAAAAGAATTTATATATTTGTGCGTATTTTAAATTAAAAAATAGTTTAACAATTAAATTATAAAATTATGAAAACCAAACACTTACTATTAAGCATAGCAGTTTTAACTACTGCGGTATTATTTGTTATTATCAGTTTTAATAAGGATATAACAAAACAATACACAACCAATAAGGCAATTGAGCATTCACAAAAAAAAGAAATAAAAGGAGCTGTTGAATGGTTAAACAATAGAAGGAATAACCTTATTACAGGCACAATTGACCCTCGTGATATTTTAAAAGCGCGTGAGCAGGTAAAAGCACTCCGTATGCTAAAAAATAAATCATCTTTAAATTTACAATGGGATGAAATGGGACCCGATAATGTCGGCGGCAGAACAAGAGCTATCTTAGTTGACAGGGATAATCCGAACTTAATATTTGCAGGAAGTGTTTCGGGTGGATTATGGAAATCTGCTACAGGTGGAACTTCCTGGATACATGTTACTGATAACAGCGATTTTTTTGCAAACTTAGCTGTGGTATCAATCTGTCAGGCAGTAAATGGTGATATTTACTTTGGCACTGGTGAAGGTATGTATTATCAATCAGGTACAGGTTCAGGGGGTTTAATAGGTCAGGGAATGTGGAAATCAACCGACCATGGTGAAACATTTACCCGGCTTACTTCAACTATACCCACTGTTCTTAATGAAAATAATGTGAAATGGGCAATTGTTAACAAATTGGATGCTGACCCTGTTGACCCAAATAAAATTTACGCTGCTACTAATGAAGGTTTGATGGTTACTTATGATGGTGGTAATACCTGGAAGAATCCCATCTTAAACATAGCAGGTGGTGAATTAACATCCGAAGCCAGTGTTGTTAAAGTCGCTTCTGACGGAGCTGTAATTGCTTCGGTTGGTATCAAAGCTTATATTTCAGCAACCGGCGACACTTTAAGGACAATCACAGGTATTGATGATGATGGCAATGGATATGCTAAAATTACAACTGCTTCATCACATAATTATTTTGTGGGACAAAATATTACTATAGCGGGAATATCCGGTTATAATGGTATTCACACAGTTACTTCAATAGTTTCTGGTAATATTTTTGTTTCCGACTTTACTTTTACTACAAATGAAACTGGATATATAAGTACTTTCGTTAACCATCCTGGTAGTCCTGGTAGCCCCCCTTCTCTTACAGCAAGAAGATTGGAATTTGCTTTTGCCCCATCTGACCCGAATTATATTTATTGTCAGGCAGCTATAAGTGTCAATACAGTAGTTTATCAATCTACTGATAAAGGAAAAACCTGGACAGTTATCCTTGAAGGTGGTATTTATGGCATAAGTGATGAAAATGGTATTTTAGGAACTCAGGGAACTTTTGATAATGTCATTGCAGTTTTTCCTGATAATAAAGAAAAAATAATTTGTGGCGGACAAAGAGCATTATGGACATGGGCGGCTGATGATATGTGGCAACAAGTTTCTGAAGCATACGTTGTAGGGGTACAAAACCCAAAGTATGTTCATGTTGACTTTCACGAAATTGTTTTCCATCCTGATTACCAAACAGTTGACACTCTCTATGGCAATAGAACACTTTATATTGGCTGCGATGGTGGAATTTACTGTTCACCCGATGGTGCTGTAACTTTTCAGTGTTTGAACAAGAATTACAATATTACCCAGTTTTATAGCGTAGCTTTTTCAGCAAAGGGTGAAATATCAGGAGGAACCCAGGACAATGGCTCTCAATATATTGACTTTAAAGGGAATACGGAGCAATATGCCATTCACGTTACCGGCGGCGATGGTGGGTATAGTGAATTACCGGTATTAAACCCTGATTTATTATTTACTACTATTTATTACGGTCAATTATTACGTACTGACTTAACTAATTATAGTGTTGAACAATTAGGTGGCTGGGGTGGTTCGTTTGTTACACCAATTGTTTTGTGGGAAAGCTTTAATGATACTTTAAGCACCGATTCTGTTACTTTTTTTGCTGATACAACTTTTATTGGTGAAAATTCAGAAGATACAATTACAATATACTACCCGGAGGATGCAATTTATGCAACCAGTGGTATTTACAGCCGCCCAATTCAGCATATACTTACAGATACACTACATATTGGAGATAGTGTTAAGGTTCAGGATATTTATCAGTCTGCTTTATTTGTAGGAGTTACGGGAGGTGTTAGGTTTTCACGTGATGCACTTGAACTTTCTAAAACACCAGACTGGTCTTTAATTAATATACCATCAGGTTATGTTGAAACTATGGCGTTATCTAAAGATGGAAATTATTTATATGTAGCCAATAGTAGTGGTGTACTATACCGTTGCTCTAATGTTTTATATTCACGTGATGGAGCGGATGATATTGAAGTTCAAAAAATAGCAACTTTTTCCGGTCGTACAATAACAGGAATAGCTGTTGACCCTGAAGTTGCTAATAATGTTGTTGTTACTTTAGGTAATTATGGTTCATATAGTAATTATGTTTATTATTCAACAAATGCAGCAACAACAACATATACATCTACATCAAAGAATTTTACAGCAAAACAGGGTAATTTGCCCCAAATGCCTGTTTATTCTGCAATAATTAACTGGAAAGATTCCCGTCAGGTAATTGTTGGTACTGAATATGGTGTATATGCTACAGCAGATATTACTGTTCATGATTCTTCTGTTGTATGGACAGACGAAAATTCTCCCGGGATGGCAAATGTCGCTACTTTTATGATACGTCAGCAAACTTTTGAAAATACCTGGAAAAATGGTGTTACTAACCACGGTTACATATATATAGGAACTCATGGTAGAGGAATCTTTAAATCAGAAACTTTTAAAGGACCAGCCGCACCTGTTTTTATTGCAGAAAGTCCCGTTGCTATATCCAAAACGCTGGAATATGTTAATATTTTCCCTAACCCTGTTCATAATACAGCGAATGTATCTTACGAGCTTGCAAAGAATGCTGATGTAGAGCTGAAAATCTATAACATTCAGGGAAAGCTTGTTAAATCGTTAATTTTTTCAGAGCAACAAGCAGGAAAACGTAAGTATTCATTCAATACTAATGATTTTAATGCAGGTACTTATATTATAAATGTAATTGCAGGGAATAAAAAGGCAGCTGCGAGGTTTATAGTTTATTAATATTTGTTTGAATGGATTGATTAACAGGACGCACCTACGGTGCTTATCTTTGTATGTTGGATACTTTGCTATAAACAGGTCGTCCCCAACCTTGAATAATTATACTTCAGCTATTAGGAAGTTAATTAAATCATATTTTTGAATGATGATAATTTTTACACAAATGTAATCAATAAATTAACACAATTTATTAATTTTGTTTAACTTATAAAGCACCGTAGGTGCGATCTGTTTATAGAATAATTAAATAATCTTAAAAAATAGCTCCGTTAGGAGTGACCTGAAAATATGGCAAATACATTTTCACAGATTTATATACAATTAAAGAAGAATATCTTGAACTATTAAGAAAATTTGAGGTTGATTATAATGAACAATATTTGTTTGAATGGATTGATTAACCCCAGTTGAATAAAAGAAATTCAACGGGGTAAACAGGTCGCACCTACGGTGCTTATTATTTGTATGTTGGTTACTTTGCTATAAACAGGTCGTCCCCAACGGGACTTGAATAATTATACTTCAGCTATTAGGAAGTTAATTAAATCATATTTTTGAATGATGATAATTTTTACACAAATGTAATCAATAAATTAACACAAGTTATTAATTTTGTTTAACAGCCCCGTAGGGGCAACCTGTTTATAGAATAATTAAATAAACTAAAAAAAATAGCTCCGTTAGGAGCGACCTGAAATTATGGAAAAAGAAATAAAAGTTGCAATAAACGGATTTGGACGAATCGGAAGAAATGTTTTCAAAATTTCTTTAGAGAAACCCGGGATTGAAGTAGTCGGTATTAATGATATTACTGATACAAAAACTCTTGCCCACTTGCTTAAATATGATTCTACACAGGGCAGGTTTCAGGGAACTGTTGTTTATGATAATGAAGGAATCATTGTAAATGGAAAAAAAATAAAGGTTAGCGCTGAAAGAAATCCTGCTGATATTCCCTGGGGCGAAACACCGGATATTGTTGTTGAAGCCACAGGAATTTTTAGATCCAGGGAAAGTGCTAAAGGCGGTTATGGGGACCATCTTAAGAATGGTGCAAAAAAAGTGATTCTTACTGTTCCTTCAAAAGATAAAATTGATAATATGATAGTGTTGGGCGTAAACGATAATGATTTAAGACCGGAAGATACCTGTGTATCTAATGCTTCGTGTACAACTAACTGTTTAGCTCCTGTAGCTAAGGTGCTTAATGATAAGTTTGGTATTGAGAGTGGTTTTATGACTACCATTCACTCTTACACCAATGACCAGATTATTTTAGATGCTCCGCATTCCGATTTGAGAAGGGCGAGAAGTGCAGCTATGTCTCAAATTCCGACAACCACCGGTGCAGCAAAAGCTGTAGGAAAGGTAATACCTGAACTTGAGGGAAAAATTGATGGAATGGCGGTTCGCGTTCCTACTCCCACCGGTTCGCTGGTTGATCTGGTTGCTGTTCTGAAAAGGGAAGTTACTAAAGAAGAAATAAATATGGCTATGAAAGAGGCAGCCGAAGGTTCTATGAAAGGAATTTTAGAATATACCGAAGACCCTATTGTTTCTGTTGATGTTATTCACAATCCTCACTCTGCTATATTTGATGCCCAATGCACTATGGTCCTAGGTAAAACAGTTAAAGTACTGGCATGGTATGATAATGAATGGGGCTATTCATTTAGAATAGTTGATTTAATAAGTATGTTATTCAGTTAAAAGAAGATACAGGATATTGTCTGCACTCCGAAGTGCCTTTATAGTAAACAAGTAAGTGTTTCGAATAAGATAGATTTTTCGCTTCGCTCAAAATGACATTAAACACTAAACTTTATACTTGTTAACCCTTATTCCCATAACCAAAATATCATCTACCTGCTCAAAATTACCTTTCCAATCTTTAATGGTTTTATCAAGTATTTCTTTCTGTTCTTTCATTGATTTATCCTGTATGCTTAAAAGCAATTTTTTGAAATATCTGGATTTGAATTTCTTGCCTTTCTCTCCACCGAACTGGTCATTGTAACCATCAGAGAACAGATATAAAGTATCACCTTTTTGTAATTGTATTTCATGAAATGTGAAATTTTCTTTTTTGTCTGAAAAGCCAATAGGTAATTTGTCGCCTTTTATCTCAATTAGTGAATGATTGGATGAATGAATGAGCGAATATTTTTTTAGCTCATCTATTCTATCATTCAAAATTCTATCATTAAAGATTAGGTAAAGCGAATTATTAGCACCTGAAAATTGCAGATTGTTTGTTGTTTCATCTATTGCAATTAGAGCAATATCCATTCCGTCCCGGGTACTAGAGATTACTTCGCCTTCAATACTTTTCTGTTGCAATGAATTAACAATATATTCGTGTAATTTATTCAATGCCTGGTTGGATTGTGTTATTTCCCCCTTATGTACTATTTCGTTTAAGTATGCAGCACCAAGCATGCTCATAAATGCACCCGGCACACCATGACCTGTGCAATCTACTGCCGCTACTATAAGCCATTTTTTGATTTTTGTTGCCCAGTAGAAATCTCCACTTACAATATCTTTTGGCTTAAATAAAACAAAATATTCGCCAAATAATTCTTTTAAATAATCTTCTTGTGGTAATATAGCATTTTGTATAGGTACTGCGTAATTAATGCTATCAGTAATTTTTTTGTTCTTTATCGCAATTTCGTCCCTTTGAGTTGTAATTTTTTCTTTTTGTTGATTTATTTCTTCTGTTCGTAATTTTACTATTTGTTCAAGCCTTTTATTTTCCTTTTCTAATCTGTAAGCATTAATTTTCTGTACTAAATAAATAAATAAAAGTATTCCTATATATATACCAAGATAGGTTAGATATTTTAAATAATACAATGGATTCGGTGTATAGCCGAAAAGAAACCAGTTACCACCTATTTGAATAGATAAATGTTGCTCTTTTTTCCCGTTTAGTTTAATGGTAGAAATAAATCCTCCTCCATTGTTTGGTGTATCAAAAACTACAGGATGTGAGAAATCGGCTCTTGTTATAACAATTTTTTGCTGTTTTTCTGCCCAAAATAATAATTCTTCTTCATTATCATTATCAGCATCTATAGTCTGTATAGGAAGATCATGGTTAAAATTAAACTTTTTTATTGTTTTCAGGTTTTCGTCTAATTGTTCTATAATACTATTATTATATATGTATAGCTTATCTCTTTTTTCTGAATTTAGTGTTATTATACTAAAATCTTTATCAAAATTTCGTTTTTTTATTTTTTGTCCGTTAATATTGTATAAATATAAAGCTGGGCTTTTATCTAATGTACCACTGTATTTATACTGGACGGCTATATAAGTTTTATCATTTACCTTATAAGGCATTGGGTTAATAGTTGAAGTAAAATTTTCAAATTCAACAGGCTCAAAAATGAAATTTAATTTATTGTTAAATACCATAAGCCAGGCACTATGATCTAAATAAGGAAAATCAAAAGGAAAGTTACCTGTTGCCCAACTATTTACCATAATTTCTTCTTTTCCATCATTATTCAGGTCATAGAATATGAGCCCATAAAACATAGCTCCGCTTTTTGGAGATTTATATACTGTATCTTTAAATATATCGTAAGCAAATATATTTCGTGGCTGGAGTCGAAAACCTGCATTTATGGCAAATATTACTTCTTTATAATTATCATCATTTAAATCAACCAACTTGCCTTTTGAGAAACATAAATCCTGTTTATTATTATATTTGGGGGTTATTGCAATATATTTTGTTTGGTGAATAGAACTATCTTCTGCAATTAGTTCAAGTGAATTTATAAAAACAGAATCTTCATATTCAGTAAAAGCATATATTTCGTTAAATCCATTATTATCATAATCACCGAACATAATATCAGCACTTTCCACCCAATTTCCTGATAAATTCCATTGCATTATTATACCATTATCATTATTATATATAATAGCAAAAGGATTAGAGCGATAACTCAACCTAATTTTTTCACTTTTACCATCATTATCTAAGTCGCAATAATATATCTTTTCATTATTATAATATTTTTTTTCTGTTATGAGAGCTACATTGTATTTATCAAATATTTGCGGAAGAAAATATATAATAATTAATGTAACAATAAGAGAGATAAAAAAATTGCTTGATAAAAGCTTAATTATTTTTTTCATAAAGAATTTAGTTATTTGTTAACTGAATTTTGGACTAAAGTCCTGATGTCTAACCAACTAACTAAAAAACAGGGCTTTAGCCCAAAACTTTGCTTGTCAGGTATCAAAAGTAGTAATATTTTTCTTTATTTTTTTGAATGAAGATGAAAAAATTTAAAAACTCCTTCAATTGTTATCCAAACAACAATGATAATAATAATTGCATTTATAATTTGAAGCAGTAAATTATGCTCCCCGTAAAATTCTAATTGGTTCATTATTGTAGCCCATAAAGTTATGATGCTCATAAAAATAGCAGGTATGCCGCTAACGAGCCATTTTATTCCACCTTTTGATTTAAGATACAGGGTAACAATAATCAGAGCCAGTGCGGCTAAAGTTTGATTAACAGCTCCAAAAAGAGGCCATAGCTTTAAAGCGCCACCACCATCAGCCCCTGTTGCAAATGCTAAAATTGCAGCGGATGCAACAACCAAAAAAGTAATAAAATACCTGTTTGAGAAAATTGTAGAGACGAGGCGAGCCTCGTCTCTACTCCCCTCCCCGTCACCTGACGGGATGGGCTTTTCCCCCTTCCCTTTGGGAAGGGGTCGGGGGATGGACTTGTTGGGAGATGGGCTTCTTAAAATTTCAGATATTACATAACGCTGAATACGGGTTGCTGTATCAAGAGTAGTGCCGGCAAAAGATGCTACAAATACTCCCATAATAACAATAGAAATTTCTCTGGGAATGCCTGAAGAACCTATCATATTAGCAGCCCCATCAACAAAAGCAGTTATTTTTGATTCCAAACCCCCAGCAGCGTTCCAGGAAGAATAATGAGATGCCCATGCCTGAACACCAAATAAAGTTTCTCCTGTTTCAGTGTTATATCCCATTCCTATACCAGCAGCAACAGCAATTAAGACAAGTGTTGCTAAAGCACCTTCCATTAACATTGAACCATAACCTATAAACAGAGAATCTTTTTCATTACTAACCTGTTTTGAAGAAGTTCCTGAAGAAACTAATGAATGAAAGCCTGAAATAGCACCACAGGCAATTGTAATAAATAAAAGCGGTAACATAGGAGGAGCTTCTGCAGGAGAGAATTGTATTGCCGGAGCAACTAATTGCAAATTATGTGAAAAAGCAGAGATAATGATACCTATAATTAATAAAGCCATTGCAATTATCAACTGGTAAGAATTGATATAATCACGGGGCTGTAGTAAAGTAGTTACCGGCAACACTGACGCAAAAAAGACGTAAACCAAAAGAATTATAGTCCACACACCTGTTGAAGGAATGTTAATAAAATCGGGCATTTCAATTGGAAAATAATTACCTAGAATCACTGTTATATACATTATAGCAACTGCTATAAGTGTAGATAATGTTATATTTCTACTTTTTTTGTAAATTAGATAACCCAATGTCATAGCAATTGGGATTTGTAACCATACAGGTAAAACAGAAGCTGGGTACATTTTAAAGATAATTGCTATGATAAGTCCAAAGATGGAAATAACAATCCATAGTTCAAGAAAAACAATGATAAAGAAGAAAATCTTTGTGCGGTTATTGATGTATTTGGCAGTATATTCTGAAATGGACTTTCCCTGGTTACGCATTGAAATAATTAGAGTTCCGAAATCGTGAACAGCACCCATAAAAATACTTCCAAAAAATATCCAGAGTATTGCAGGGACCCAGCCCCAGATAATAGCAATAGCAGGTCCAACAATAGGTCCTGTTCCTGCAATAGATGCAAAGTGATGACCAAAAATCACCTGTTTTTTAGTAGGAACATAATCCATTCCATCGCGAAGCTCTACAGATGGAACTTTGTTGGAATCAACTATAGAAAATATTTTTCCTGCCAGAAATTTGCCATAAAGTTTATACATTAAAATGTATCCGACAAAGACTAAAATCATTAATAATAAAGGAATCATACTGTTACTTGTTGCTGGTTGTAGGTATCTATACTTTTGGGAAAAATAATAAAAGTTATAAAAAGATTAGTAACATTAAACTGTTGATATTTATAATTAACATTGTAAATGAATTTGTAAAATAAAACTATTGATATATTTAAAAGTTATTAATGTATTTGTAACATTAAACTGTTGATATTTTTTAAAAGTGGTTAATTAATTCGTATAATTATACTATTGATATTTGTTGATATTCATAGTAAAATTATAAATAAAATTAGTAACATAAAACTGTAGATATTCATTGAAATACATTGACCCCAGTTGAATAATAATAAAGAGATTCAACGGGGTAAATATACTTTGATATTCTTTGAATATTGAATATCCAATGAACAGACTATGCTAAAGCGTTGTCTGTTAAAAAAATATCCATTATATATCCATTGAATATTGACAGACTACGCTAAAGCTTCGTCTGTTAAAAAATATCCATTCAATCAACAATAATAAATAATCAATTGTATTTCTATCAATTTCTATTTTCTTAATTGCCAACTGCCACTGCCAACTACCTACTTTTATTTGACTTGCACATAACAAATAATAGCATTACTTATCATTTTTCTTACTCAATTCAAGAAAATGTCCCATTTTATCGCGTTTGGTTTGAAGGTAAAAATTGTTATATTCATTGGGTTCAATTTCAATAGGTACATTTTCAACAATTTCAAGGCCATAACCTTCAAGACCTGCACGTTTTACAGGATTGTTTGATAACAAGCGAATTTTTCCTACCCGCAGGCTACGAAGTATTTGTGCACCTACACCATAATCACGTTCATCAATATTAAATCCTAATTCGATATTTGCATCAACAGTATCACGTCCTTGTTCCTGTAATTTATATGCTTTAATCTTATTAGAGAAACCTATTCCTCGTCCTTCCTGATTCATATAAACAATTACGCCTTTCCCTTCTTTTTCAATCATTTCCATAGCTTTGTTTAATTGTTGTCCACAATCGCAGCGTAAAGAGCCAAAGATATCACCGGTTACGCAGCTTGAATGAACTCTAACTAAGACTGGTTCACTTTTACTCCATTTCCCTTTAATTAAAGCACTATGTTCTAATCCATTAGATATTTGTTTAAAAGGAATCAGGTCAAAGTTTCCGAACTTAGTAGGGAGTTTAACCCGAACTCCGCGTGTAATCAGGCTATCGCGCTGGAGCCGATAAGTAATCAGGTCTTTTATTGAAATTATTTTAAGATTAAATTTTTCAGCAATTTTGAACAACTCTGGTAATCGTGCCATCGTTCCGTCGTCGTTCATAATTTCAACCAATGCACCGCCGGGTTGCAATCCAGCCAGCAGGGTTAAATCAACTGATGCTTCTGTATGTCCTGCACGTCGCAAAACACCTCTGTTTTTTGATTTAAGGGGAAAAATATGCCCGGGTCTGCATAAGTCTTCTGGTTTTGTATCAGGAGCAACGAGTGCATTAATTGTTTTTGCTCTGTCACTTGCTGATATACCTGTTGCGCAACCATGTCCGTTCAAATCAACAGAGATAGTAAAAGCTGTTTCGTGTAAGGAAGTATTTTTACCAACCATCAATTCTAAATCCAGTTCATCACATCTGTCTTCGGGTATAGCAGCACATATTAATCCTCTTCCATTTTTAGCCATAAAATTTACTATCTCGGGAGTAATCAACTCGGCTGCAGCGATAAAGTCACCTTCGTTTTCTCTATCCTCATCATCAACGACAATAATGACTTTTCCCGATTGTATATCATCAATAGCTTCTTCTATTGTGTTTAATTTCCTTGCCTGACGGCAAGGCAGGTTATTGATTTCTTTTTGTTGGTTTCCAGACATTTGTTTCAACTCCTTTTAAAAAATTAATAAATCCAAATAATAAAGCCAGGTTCATTGAATAAAAATGAGTAATAAATCGCAAAGTTACAATATGTATTTTAAATTTCCTCAATAAATAATCAATAACAGGAAGGATAAAAACGAAACATTGAAAATAAAATAAATATTTATAAAATCCCGACCTGCCCGCCGTAAAACTTTGGCAGGCAGGTGAATCGGGGTGAAAAAGTAAGAAAATATTTGAAATAAAAGCAATTATGAGGAAGAAAGGTCCAAGCCATCGTAATACTTTATGAGATAAAAAGCAAAAAGACACAGATTTAAAAGGTGTCAATAGCAGGTATGCGAAAGTGTAAAGGTTTTGAAAGTTTCCTGTTGCTATTCTCACTTTTCTGCGAAATTCATCTTTCAGGTTGCTTGAAATATGTTCATATACTTTTGCATTTAAGTTATTAATAGCTTTTTGCTGTTTTTCAAATACTTTCATATTAATATAAAAATCGTCAACAAGATAATTTTCCGGAACTTTTGAATATAGTTCTTTTCTTATAGCATAGCATCCGCCGAAAGGTCCCATCATGGTTCCCCAGATACGGCTTTCCTGATTTTTAATAATAACTTCACGTGACAGGTATGCATTTTCCTGTATTGAGATTCCCTCTTTTTTCAATCCTTTATTAATCATATTTGTATCAACAAGACCAATATCTTTGTTTTTAAAATGTTTAACAAGCTCGTAAATTGTATTAGTTTCAAAAATAACATTAGCATCAGTTAAGATAAGAATTTTACCTTTTGTGTTCTCAAAAAGCTGATTAATAATATTCCCTTTCCCCTGTCTTTGTTTAAAAATGAAAAAATGTAAAGAATGGTATTTTTGTGATAAATCATCTAATAATGAATTTGTATTGTCGGTTGATGCATCTGAACCGATAATTAGTTCAAATTTTTCAACAGGATAATTTGTGTTGTATATACTTTCTACTTTTTCAACAATAACTTCCTGTTCATTGAATACAGATATCAATATTGAAACAAAAGGCAGGTTTTCATCATACGGAAATACAACAGTATTATCAGGTTTGTTAGATGAAAATATTTTCAATAAAAAAGGATATAAAACATAAGTATGAAAAACTGCCAAGACTGATAGCCAGAATAATACTTCAAAAACCATATTATTGAGTCTTATTAGAAAAGTTATAGTTACTATTCAGGTATAATGGTATAGGGTATAGGGTATAAGGTATAGGGGGTACACACTCAGCCTTTATTTCCATATACCTTATTTCCTTATACCTCATACCACTACCTCTTTTTTAGCATTATATTTCACAAAAATATCTTCCACTTTATATTCCTCTTTTTTATCATTGATATATTCCTTTGGCTTTTTCATACAATATTTCTTAATTCCTTATACCCTATACCTTATACCTTTTTTCCCTATACCTGAATAGTT
>SDBV01004165.1_pt1 | contig 20936 bp, 20 predicted proteins | sample 2277081 | NCBI WGS metagenome assembly SDBV01 (sample SAMN10402039, study PRJNA504765) | marine sediment metagenome | isolation source: marine sediment core GS10_PC15, 223 cmbsf | place: Arctic Ocean: Southern Knipovich Ridge | collected 2010 | reverse complement strand
GCTCTTGCTGGATGCGGGCAAATTGAGCTTGCAGTCTCTCTCGGGTGAGGGGGTCGACTGCCCCGAATGGCTCGTCCATAAGCAAGATTGGCGGGTCGGCAGCGAGTGCGCGAGCCACACCAATGCGCTGGGCTTCACCACCAGAGAGCTGGTTTGGGTATTTCTGGGCGTATTCCGCCGGGTTAAGGCCGACGAGTATCAGAAGTTCCTCGGTGCGGTTAGCAACACGGCTTTTCTCCCAGTGCAGGAGCTCCGGCACAACGGCAATGTTTGCTGCTACTGTCATATGAGGAAAGAGGCCGACGCTTTGAATGGCATACCCAATGGACTGGCGAAGCTGCTCCGGCTTTATTTTAGTAGTGTCCTGGCCATTGACGAAGATGCGCCCGGCGGTTGGTTCGATAAGACGGTTGATCATCCGCAAGGTCGTGGTCTTACCACAGCCTGAAGGACCGATGAGTATGCAGACTTCCCCCTCGTTGACCTCGATTGATAGGTCATCAACGGCGATTGTATCTCCGTAATACTTGGTCACATGTTCGAGACGAATCATTCAGTGCCTCCAGACAGTCCCTTAGGTGTGGCCAACCTAATGAAGATTCGCATCACTGCGTCCACTGCCAAGGCAAGGAGAATTATGGGAATGGCACCGAGAATAATAAGGTCGGATGCTGCTTGCCCCAATCCCTGGAAGATAAACCAGCCGAGTCCCCCAGCCCCGATGAGTGCTGCTATCGCAGTATTGCCTACCGCCTGAACAGACGCAGTGCGAACACCTTCCAAAACCAGTGGGGCAGCTAAGGGGACTTCCAATCTGCGGAATATCTGAGGACGGCTCATACCCATTCCCAACCCGGCATCAATGACTGACGGGTCTACTTGGCGTAAGCTTACAAATGTATTCCGGACGATAGGAAGCAGGGAATAGATGATGAGAGCAATAATTGCTGGCGTGGCGCCTACGCCCCGGATACCGAATTCCCGCAGGACAGGGAAGGCAAAGGACAGGGCCGAGAGTGGGGCAATGAGTAACCCAAAAAGTGCCAGACTCGGTATCGTCTGTGTAATGTTGGTGATGAAAAATACCGGTCTTTCCGCGCGCTTACTCCGCGCCGCCCATATGCCAAGCGGAATGCCAATTAAGGTGCCCACAGCAACACTGCCGCCAAAGAGGAAAACATGCTGCAGTAGCTCCTGCACGAAGCGTTCTTCACGCCCGATGAATTCCTGTACTATGGACAGGTTGTTAAGCCAGCCGGTAAGAAGAAGAAATCCGATGACGGCCAATCCAGTCCACGAGACTAGATTTCGCCAAATAGGTGAATTAAGGAGTCTTTGGGGAGCACCAAATATCACAATGTATGCCCCGACCAGGGTAATCCAAATGCCAGCGCTAAGTGATACGCGAGTAAATGATGCCTCCGTTGCAATGAGTCGGCTGGCGGCAAGCCCAGCTAGCATGAAAGTGATGATAAGTATTAGGTTGGCGGCAATGCCAAGAATTGCGGTCTGAAGTCTTCCCCTTCCCATCAAGCTGAGGGCAAGGCAAACGAGCCATAGACCAAGTATGACAGCGGCACCGTCCCAACCTGTACCTTCCCACAGGTTCAGGCTCGTCCCGGCGGCAATCCGACTGGGCTTGAGGGTCAACCAGCCGAACATAAGTGAGGAGAGACCAATAACAGACCCGGTAACAGCCACGCTATCGCTGGTGACCAATCGCCGAATCACCTTCTTCTCCTGTTTTACACTCAAATGAACCTACTTCAAGAATCCCTTTGAAGTGAGGTAATTACGGGCAACTTCGGCTGCATCCTGTCCCTCGATGGCAATCTTCGCGTTAAGTGTTTGGAGAGTCTCAAGGTCCAGGGTTTCGAAAACCGGGCTGAGAATACTCTCAATCTCGGGATATTGGCTAAAGACCTCTCCGCGGACAATCGGTGCTGGCTCATAGACTGGCTGCACACCCCTCGGGTCGTCCAAGACAATGAGGCCGAGGGCAGCAAGCGAGCCATCCGTCCCGTATGCCATCGCCGCGTTCACTCCGTCTGTGCCCTCGGCGGCTGTCTTCTCGGTCAGTGCCGAATTGCCGCCGGATAGCGTGATAAGCTGCTCTTTCTTGAGGGTGAAGCCGTACGACTTCAGGAATGCCGGCAGGGCTACGGGGCTGGTCACGAACTCCTCGGAGCCAATTAGTTTTACATAACCACCTCTATTTACATAGGCAGCGAAATCATCTAGGGTCCATATACTCTCTTGCTCGGCAAGGTCTCTCGGTATCGCTATCGCCCAGGTGTTGTTAGCCGGCGCCGGTTTGAGCCATACAATATTATTAGCCTCCATATCAAGCTTCTTCACTCTCTCATAGCCCTGCTGTGCGTCTTTCCAAACATCCGATTCAGTCTCATCAAAAAAGAAGGCGCCGTTTCCTGTGTACTCCGGGTAGATATCAAGCTCGCCGCTTGTTAGAGCTTTGCGCACGACTTGAGTTGGCCCGAACTGTGATTTATCGACTACCTTGAAGCCGTTATCTCTGAGCAGGGCGATGATCATCTGTGATAACAGTGCCCCCTCAGTATCGATCTTCGACCCAACTGTGATGGGGCCCTTTTCGCCTTCATCGCCTTGTCCGGCGCACCCTGACACTATCAGTGCCATTATAATCACAAAAATTCCCACTAACTTTAGCAGTCTTTTCATCTGCTCCTCCTTCTACCAATGCATTAGAATTGCGAAATAATAATGTGCATTGTCGATAATATTGGCACAACCTGATAATGCTTACTTTAAGTAACTGCCTTATTCTTGTCAAGCCCCTCGGTATCTGGTCATGTTCTTTTCTAGCCCGCTACGTTTCCCATCCTGCTTCTTAACTTCTTTGGTAGCGGGGGTTGGATTCGAACGGGATGGGGGGGTTGACAAATATGCAGAAGGGTCTATAATAAGGCTCCAACATGTAAAACTATTTAAAAATAACATATCGGTTCAGAAAAGATGATATGGATAACAAGGGCACTGGAACCGCTAATTTTAAGCGGTGGCTGGTGCCCTTTTTATATTGTCTTCAGCTGAGGTATGGAGGGAATTTATGGAGAAGGTAGCAACCAAGAGAAAACGTGGCTGGTTCTGGTTGGGTGTGACGTTGCTTTTCTTCAGTTTGCTATGGTGGGTATTGACAGTTCTTATGATAGTATCTGAAGGAGAGGAACCTGTTTTTGCCATCGGCCTTGGCCTCTTCTGCACTGCAATTCCCATTGGTCTGGGCATTACATGTTTGATGCAACGTTCACCATCTTTGGAAAGGTCACCGTGGGGCTCTGGTACACTTTGGGCCGTGTCTATTTTAGGGAGCTTCGGTGTAGGTGGTATTATTGCGGGCTTAAACTGGCGTAGGATGGGTAAACACAGTCTTATGTGGCCAACGATGATTGTACCTATCGTTGCGTATTTCGTCTGGCTCTTATTACCATGGCCAGAGTCTGAGGCGGCTGCTGAAAGTTTGTCAACCCTATTCTCTGCTGGATTTGCGTGGTCAGTTTGGCGATGGCAGAAGGATGATTACTACAATTGGAAGGAATTACACCCAGAAACAGCCCGAGCTGGGTGGCAAATACCAGTGTTGCTTATCGTCGTTGTAAGTGCATTATTCATGGGTTTGTTGTTAGTGTGAACCAGGGAATCTGAGAGGGTTTGCTTCAATCACGGTACAAGGATTGCGTTATGGGTTAGGAAGATGGTATATCTAGGGGCACTGGAACCGCTAGGTAATATGATGGTGGCTGGAAACAGTAGGAGACGTACTATGAAAATTGATATTCATTATTGTACTGAGTGAGACTATAAACCAAACGCCGTCAGTCTGGCGGATGAATTACGCAAGGCCTTTGGTGTGGAAGCCAAGCTGGTTCCGGGGAGAAACGGCATCTTCGATGTCATCGTAGATGGAGAACTGGTGTTTTCTAAGTTCAAAGTAGGGCGATTTCCCGAGCCTGGTGAGGTAGCAAGTACACTTAAGCAGTAGAACCCTCCTGATGCACTGCCTGAACTGTACTTCCATCATGGTTATGGATAATCGTATGGTTGCCTACTTATTTCGTTTTCCCTTGGTAGCGGGGGTTGGATTCGAGGGGGACGGGGGTATTGACAATCACCCTGCAACACATAATGATAATATACGAAGGTTTCAGGATAGACTTACTTGGGCTGAGGTGGCTAGATGTGTTTTATACCAATACATATGTTGCCAATTGAGGTAAAAATCGATGCTAATCGTCGCCAGGTTTTCCAGTTTATTACCTCCTTTGATGCCTCACCATCGGATGCCGGAGCCTCTTCTAATATCATATCACGTGAGGAAAACAGACTCCTTGTCGAATTTAAGACGCCGATATCCATACCCTTTCGAAAGCGAAAAATATTCAGAACCGTAGAAAGAGTGATACTCCAAGAACCTGAGCGCGTAGATTTTGAGGAAGTGGAAGGGCCCTTCGCCATGAGGCGGGAGCGTATCATCTTACTAGAAAAAGAAGGGAAGACTCACCTTCAGTACGAGGCTAACCTCGGAATGAAGGGTTGGATTTTCGGATGGCTCTTGGGACTGCTATTCGTCCGGCCGAGATTGAAGCGCGCTGTACAAGAGCATTTTAAAGAAATAAAAGAGACTGTCGAGAAAACGAATTAGCGCATCTGCATTACTACCCATTGGTAGCGGGGGTTGGATTCGAACCAACGACCTTCGGGTTATGAGCCCGACGAGCTTCCACTGCTCCACCCCGCGTCGCTAATACATATTCAGGCTTTACTTAATTCACAACCTGCCGCTGGCACTCATTATTAGGTACAGAAAAGAGTATTGCAAACCTTTAGCTTAATCTTGGATAAGTTCAGCAAATTCAGCCATTGGCAGTGCTATCATTGTTTGATAGCGAACATTACCCCCCTGTGCTTCTTTGGTCAGAACATAGGCTGCGGTTTTGGCATCAGGAGCCTCAAGAATGACCAAAAAATCATACTGACCGAGAAGGGCATAGCTAGCCAGCACCTTGGAACCACGTTGCTCAGCACGCTCAACTGCCCGCTTGTGGCGGGTAGCCATTGCCTCAAGGTTTCTTATCCCTTCATCGGTTATCGTCCCCAGAGCAACGAAGATAGCCATTTTCCTCCCCCTTGTTTAATTTATTAACCGTTACGCGCCAGCCTCAATTCACTTTAGTAATAAGCCTGATATTTTGTTGTTAAAGATCCGTACTGTATGCTACAGTATAATCGCTACGCGGATAGAGTGTCAAGGCGTTAAGCATTAAGGGAGTGTGATTTTTCTCCTGGTTCAACCTTCTCTTGCCCCCAGGCTTTGAGCCGCGCGGCGACCTGTTTCTCATACCCCTGGTCACTCGGGGTATAGTAGTGTTTACCCTGAAGAGCATCGGGCAGGTTTTGTTGCTGGACGAAATGGCCGGGGTAGTCGTGAGCATATTTATATCCCTTCCCATAGCCTATGTCTGTCATTAACGGTGTCACCGGGTTGCGCAGGTGCAGAGGTACTGACTCGTTGGCGCCCTGCTTAATCTCCTCCTGAATCTGGGAGTACGCTTGGTACAATGAGTTGCTTTTAGGGGCGGTAGCCAAATAAACTGCTGCCTCAGCTAGAGCTAAGTTACCCTCGGGCATGCCAATGAAGTGGACGGCTTGCTGTGCTGCCATGGCTATTACCAGTGCCTGGGGGTCAGCCATGCCGACATCCTCTGAGGCAAAGCGAACCAGACGCCGGGCAATGTAAAGAGGGTCTTCCCCTGCCTCAAGCATCCTTGCCAGCCAATAGAGGGAGGCATCCGGGTCCGAACCTCGCATTGACTTGTGCAGGGCGGAGATAATGTCATAGTGTTGCTCTCCTGCCTTGTCGTAGCGCAAAGCTCGGTGCTGGATAGCATCTTCGATGGTGGGCAGTGAGATACGGCGCTTTCCGTCATCATCAGGCGGCGTAGTCAGGGCGGCTATCTCCAGGGCATTAAGGGCGACACGAGCATCATTATTTGACATAGTAAGAAGGTGAACCATGGCATCCCTATCCAGCTCTATGTTTAATGCACCAAGACCTTTCAGCTTGTCCCTTAGTGCTCGCAGGATTATAATCTTGATTTCATTCTCGGTAAGGGGGTTCAGCGTAAGAACCTGGCAGCGGGACAGGAGGGGGGAAATGACCTCAAAGGAAGGATTTTCCGTGGTAGCGCCGATAAGGGTGATGGTGCCATCCTCGACGAAGGGCAGAACGGCGTCCTGCTGAGCCTTATTGAAGCGGTGAATCTCGTCTATGAATAGAATAGTTTTCTGCTGGTACAATTTACGGCGCTCCTTAGCCTCCTCTATTATGCGGCGCAGGTCAGCCACGCCAGCGCTAACCGCACTTACCGGGCTGAAGTGAGAATCGGTGCTATTGGCGATGATGTAAGCCAGGGTGGTTTTACCGCTGCCTGGTGGACCCCACAGGATAACTGATGGTAGCTGACCAGCCTCAATAGCCTTTCTCAGTACATGCTCTTCGCCAATAAGATGCTCCTGCCCGACAAAGTCATGGAAGGTGGCCGGTCTCATCCGGGCGGCCAGCGGTGCCTCTTCCCCTTTTTGTTTCTCAGATTGATGCTCAAACATATCCATAATGCACCTTCCTATTTCGGAGACCATTCTCCCTGCTCATTATAATATAGTGACCCTGGGAAGCCACATGCGTTCCAAGTAGCGTCAAAACATGGCTTGAGAACTTTTTCTGCGCTGACATCATAATTGTCTATGACAACTTCTGGCAATGACAAAATATCTCTATCGATTGTACAGACTTCATCAATATCATATCTCCACGTATCAACACCCATTGAATAGCCTCTGACACCAACTAAAGTCAGGAATATAAAAATCGGTGGCTCAATATTTAATTCCTTAAGAGTAGAAAGATAAACGGGAAGTGAGCTAATCAACCTCTCTTCGTAAGAAATGCTAGGTATGGACGGTCTCTCTCCACGGGCTCGTAGCAACCATCCTTCTACTGCCTCAATAATCCCGTTTCTAAAAAGCTGGACATAGGAGCGTGTTTTCCCCTCTTCTACTCGAGAATAAGTTAGAAAACCATCAAGGTTGTACCTATTATCCCATGCACCGCAATTTATTGGCCCCATTATTTCAGGATGAGAAGCTATTTTATCTACGTTATAACTTTGAGCTGGATTGAATGAAATAATTGGTATTAGATGAAGCACTATTTTGGGGTTGTCATAAAGAGTTACAGGGATTTCATTAGCCAATATCTTTGATAGCCTATCCAGCCTGAAATTGCGAATTCTTTCTGTTATCGTCTCTGATAGGTTGAAAGCAATCCGTAACTCCCCAACATCTAAAGGGTATTTCCCGTTTGAACTTCTTGAGTAGAACTTATCATGACCTCCTAAAATAACACGATGAGGAGCATTCCAACTTTTGGGGATTCTAATTAATAAAGCAACCTTTGAATTTGATAGAGGAATCTGTTTGGTGCTTATAGCCAGTATTCTTGGTGCAATTCCATCCCTTATCATGTTTTCAAGTCTTTGAATTTCTTGGTCAACGTTCTCAATACTCAACCCCTCCAATGATTTGGGAGTTCCAGTTTTTTTATTCTCAATTATGCCAAATATTAGGTCACCACCACTAGCATTGGCAAAAGAGGAAACATCAGCAAGAGATTCTTTTTTATCAGAATCTGAATTGCCCGGTAATGATTCTTTATATTCTACAGTTTTACCCTCTGGCACCGAGTTATCCTTCAAAGCTTGTAAATCTTCTTCTGTGATTTGGTCAATTTCTTTATTAATCACTTATATCTCCTCACCTCAAAGCGATAGAGCTTTATGGGCTCATCGGGGGCTATGCCTGCCTTCTGGCGGCAGATATCAATCTGATAGTCCGCGGTATTTACTCCCTCAAGGTCGGGGAGGAGCAGACCCCGCCGCATCCCGCACTCCACGATAACCCCATACTTCTTGGGGTCTAGCTGGTCTTTGCTCTCTACAGGCTCAGGCGCGGTGAGGACATCCACGCTGTAAGTAAGGTCTTTAAGCTCACTGGGGGTAACGGGTGGGAAGCGGGGGTCTCGGGTAGCTGAGCCGATAGCATTGGCGATAATTTCCTTCGCCACGTTCTTTTGGGTGGGTTCAAAGGTGCCGATGCAGCCGCGCAGCTCGCCAAGCTTATGAATAGACACAAACACCCCAGCCCTCTCCTTCATCTCGGGGGTAAGCTCCTCTGGCTGTGGGGTCTTGCCTTCTTTGATATAGGTCTCTACTGTTTTCTTGGCTAATCTTACCAGCGGGTGCATCTCAATTGCCGATATGATTATCCCGGCATAGCCGACGACGCTGGAATAATCGCCGGTGATATCACCGCTGGTCTGGTATCTGACCAGTTCTGCCGTTTTTGCCCCTAATTCCTTGGCAGCAGAGATAAGGCTGACTGTCGGGGCATAGCCACACATTGATATATTTAATTCATCAACTCGTTTTAACAGTTCATCCTCATTCAAAGCGAGTATGGCTTCTATGGCTTGGTTGTCCTTCCTCTGGGCAGTTTCTTGTGGCTCGTAGTGGGTCATGTCGCTTGAGGCTAGGATTACCACCTCTTTGTTTAAATCCTTAATGGCTTTGGCTATGTTCTTACCGATTTCTTTATAAGTGGCACCGGTAGAGTAGGCGAGTATAATGGGCACGAACTTAATATCACTCTTGAAATATTGTAAAAATGGGAGCTGAACCTCAATAGAGTGCTCATGTAAATGCGCCGTATTGTCCTCTTGCAGGTGACCAGACGTGGCTAAAATCTGCTTGCCCAGTTCTGAGTCAATCTCTACTTCGCCGAGAGGTGTTTTCCATACGCCTTGGGTCATGATACTGAGCGGTTTTCCGCTACCGGTGTGGTTCGGTCCCAGGATGACAAAGGTATCTTTGAATTTGATTCTAGATATAACGGCCCCCGCCACTGGTCCGGAGTAAATATACCCGGCGTGAGGTGAAACCAGGCCGATTACCTCTTCTTTTATTGCCTTCTTATCAACCAACCCTTCAATCATTGCCTTCAGTTGGGAAGGTGATTCTGGATAAAATTGCCCGGCGACAACTGGATTTCTAATCATTTATGCTCCCTCTTTTGACCCAAGTGTCCTGAAATTAAGCTCTGCCCCGCAGAACCGGCATCTTGAACCTTCCAGGCCTATTACCTTGGTTTGATAGCCAAACCTTTGCACGATAAGCTTACCACAGGAGTAACAGATAGTGTTCTCGCTCTTATGGCCGGGAACATTGCCGGCGTAGATGAACTTAAGACCGGCTTTCTTGCCAATAGCATAGGCGCGCTCCAGAGTGGATATGGGGGTTGGGGGTAAGTGCGTGATGTAGTGATGAGGGTAGAACCGGGTTACATGCCACGGTGTTAGCTCGCCTAGCTCATCATGTATCCAGTTAGCAATACCCTCAAGTTGCTGGTCATCATCATTCATAGTGGGTACGATATTGGTAACAACCTCAACATGCATATTCCACTTGTCTTTAGCCCGCTTGGCAACCTCAAGTATCCCTCGCCAGCGAGTTATCTTGGCCAGCTTTTGGTAGAAGGAGTCGGTGAAGCCCTTAATATCAACGCGCCAGGCGTCTAAATAGGGCCCGATGGTATCCAGTGCCTCCGGAGTCGAGTAGCCATTGGTTACATAGACGGTATACAGGTTATTTTCCTTAGCCAGTTTGGCTGAGTCAAGGGTGTATTCAAACCAGATACCGGGCTCATTGTATGTCCAGGCAATGCCGGAACATTGGTGGCGCTTAGCTGCTTCTATAGCTGCTTGAGGTTGGATATCCTGGGTACCATGCCATGGCTCATCAATCTCCGGGCAGGCAATTTCCCAGTTCTGGCAGTCCTGGCAGTGAAAGTTACAGCCCCAGGTGCCCAGGGAGAAAACGAGACTGCCGGGAAAGAAGTGGAATAAGGGCTTCTTCTCAATAGGGTCAACGGCTACGGATGATGCTTTAGCATAATTCATGTTATACAGGGCACCATCCCTATTCTGGTACATACGGCAAACACCAAACTTACCCATACCTATAATGCAGCGCCACTGGCAGGTATTACACCGTACCCTGGAGTTGGGCAGCTTTTCGTAGAGCAATGCCTCACGCATAGTTAACCTCTTAACCTAATTATATCACTCAGCTATTATCAATTATAGCCTGTGGTTATCACCCTCACCCCCTTTGTCCCCCTCTCCCTCTAGGGAGAGGGGGAAGGATATAAAAAGAGGGGCTCACGCCCCCCTTAAACACCCTTGAGGTAGATAAAAAATGGCTTGACTGATTGGGACAATGGATAATGAAGGTCATAGGTCTTACTGGCGGTGTAGGTAGTGGCAAGAGCATGGTATTGCGGTTCCTATTAATCAGATAATGCACCCCGGATGTATGCTAGCCTGGGCACCTTAAAGGGCTTACCTAAGATTGTCTTGATTGGCTCTAGTATTACTTTCTTCATTGTATTCTCCTTTCCTTTCCAACTTAGTCTCTATAGATTTCTAACCACACCTCATCAGTTTGGGGTTCAATGAAGTAAATGTCATTACCGATAAACGCATTATTAAGAGCGTGCCCCTTCTTGGTATCTATCTGTATTGAGAGTCTATAGCCATCTTTCTCGGCTGCCTTTACTAGAGCTTCGGCATACTCATCACAGTCAATTTCTATATCAACAAAGGATACGCCTTGAGCTTTGAACACCACTACATTCGTCTTATCTTGTTTCAGCCAGTCCTCTAGTTCCTGTAACGAAGCAAACTCCCTTAACGCAAGCGTAACTATAACCTCTTTCTCTACTATGACTTCCCTCTCTACAACCTGAGTAACATAGTGGTCAACAGTATTAGTGACCTCTACAATCTGTGGCTCAAATATCTCCTGCCCATAGTCAATGCCGAAAACAAAACCAGCAGCTATGAGGAAAACGACTACAATGCCTAGTAATAGTTTATTCATGCCACTCCCATTACCTTCCCTATATTTGCTTTAGCCACACCTGATACCTTAGCAGGGTCAGTAACTCCATCTACCTTGCCCGACCAACCTGTTACAACAGTAATCACCAACTTAGGGGCATAAGTAGGGTCACTATCATGGGAGATTGCGTTTCTTTTCCTAACACCACCTCCACCGTTATCACTTCTACCCTCAAAGTCCTCCCAAAAGATAACTATATCTTGCCCTGAGTTCCAACTACCTCTATTCACAATTTCTTGTATGACTGTCTTAATTTCGGGACTATTGTAATCTGTGTTTGCTGTCCAAGCTGTGGTAAAGGATCAGATTGAGGAGTCTCTACTTCCGCCACGCGTCAGTTGTATTTCTGAAAGTGATAGCCAACTCCGGGTTCAGTTACAATATATCTGGGTTGAGCGGGGTCTGGCTCTATCTTCTGACGCAGATGCCAGATGTAGATACGCACATGATCCAGGTCATCAACATATTCCCACCCCCACACCTTTTCTAATAGCTGTTTGTGGGTAAGAACAAGACCAGCATTCTCCAATAAGAGTGCAAACAGGCGAAATTCGGTTGGGGTCAGTCTCACTCGCTCTCCATTCACGATAATCTTCCGCTCAGCAAAATCCACCCTAAGGAAGTCATCATAGTAGGTAATTCTTGTCCCATCTAGGGAGGAGGGCATTTCGGCGCGCCGTAGTACTGCCCGCACTCTTGCTATCAGTTCTTTATTCCCCACCGGTTTAATGAGGTAATCATCAGCACCATAGTCGAGCCCATGCACTATGTCTTCCTCCGCCTTGTGCTGACCAGTGAGCATGACAATAGGGATATTAGAGATTTCGCGGATGCGGCTGCAGGTCTGCCAGCCGTCCATCCCGGGCATGGCCACATCCAGAAGCACCAAATCTGGTCTGCAGGCAAATAGAAGTTTCAAGCCTTCTTGCCCATTACTAGCCTTAAACACCTCATATCCTTTATGGGTGAGAACCTGTTCCACAAGTCTAACAAAGGTAGGGTCGTCGTCAATTACAAGAATCTTCTTTCCCATTGCACCATACTAGGTATTATCTTTATGCTGTTTTTGTAGCATTGCTGCAACCACTCTAGGTAGCTCACGGGTATTGATGGGCTTTGGCAAGTATGCATCGCACCCGGCCTCAATAATCCTCTCTCTATTTCCCTTCATTGCAAGCGCAGTGACGGCAATAATGGGGGTATGGTGGAATGCAGGAATCTCTCTGAGCTTTCTGGTCACCGCAAGCCCGCTCACTTTGGGAAGCTGAATGTCAAGTATAATAAGGTCTGGTCGCTCCCTCATCGCCATATCCAGTGCTTCTCCCCCATTGGTTGCTTTGAGCAGAGTATAGCCCTTGGCTTTAAGGGTCATTTCAATCAGCCTCATATTCCTGAGGTTGTCTTCTACAATCAATATCTTCTCTTTCACGGCTTGTTTCCTCCCATCAAATACCAGTACCTTTCTGCTTGGCTGATTATGTGCCATTCCCTATAAAAACTGCTTCTTGAAGGCTATCTTCATCATAACAACTCCTGGATAGGGCTAATCTCCTGTTGCCAGTGGTAGGGTAAAGGTAAACCGGCTTCCCCTTCCATACTCACTCTGCACCCAAATTCGGCCACCATGAACCTTAATAATTTGCTTGGACAGTGTCAGTCCCAATCCAGTTCCCTCCACCTCTCGCGTTACTGAATTGTCTACCTGGTAAAAAGCTTCAAATATCCGTCCCTGGTCTTCCTTCTCAATACCGATGCCATTATCAACCACGCTGACCTGACAACCATTGTCCTCTCTGACGGCTTCAACCTTCAGCCTGCCTCCATCGGGGGTGAACTTAGCCGCATTGTCCAGCAGGTTAAGGAGCACCTGTCTTATTTTGGCTTTGTCGGCGTGAACTTTGGGGAGACCCTTTTCCACCTCAACCTCAAGATTTTGCCTTTTTCGGACAAGCATGGGCATCATAGTGCTTGTTGACGATTTTATTACTTCAGTCAGAGCAAAATCTGTTATCTTGAGTTCCATCTTGCCCGTTTCTATTTGTGAAAGGTCAAGAACATTGTCAATCAGGCTCAGTAGCTGTCTACTACTGGTCAAAATATCATCAAGGCACTGTCGCTGTTCCTTATTTATTGCTCCCGGCACCTCGTCCATCATCAATTCAGAAAAGCCGATAATGACATTGAGTGGAGTGCGTAATTGGTGGGATGTACCGACTAGGAATTCAGACTTCAGCCTGTTTGCCTCTTCTATCTCTCTATTTTTGTCTACGAGTTTCTGCTGTTGTGCTGCCAGCTCTTCGCTCTGTGACCAAAGCTCCTGGTTTTGCGCATCCAGTTGCTCATTCTTTTCTCTGAGTTCCCCGTAGAGTTCGGCATTTCTGATGGCAAGCCCCAGTGCGTCGCCGATTGTGTTTAGCATATTGGTGTCTTCGTGACTGAAGCCAGACATATTGTGGCTGGCAATAAGCAATGTGCCTATAATCTTGCCGCTTGACTTCAGCGGGATGGCAGCAACAGCCTGGAACCCTTCTCGTCTGAGGAGCATCTTGGCTAGCTTGGGATGCTTCAAGATATCCTCTATCTTGATTGTCATACCAGATAGAGCTATTTTGCTGCTGGTGCCCTCACCAGGTGACAGTCTCCTCAGGTCATCTAGAAACTTCGCTGACACACCTCGATGAGCAACAATGGCTGTCCTCCCCTTTTGACTATCGGCAAGGACAAGGGCAGCCATTTCTATAGCCATTGACTCCGCCACCTTATCAAGAGAATTGCTCAAGACCTCGTCCAGGGCAAGGGATTCGCTGGCTACTTGAGCAACTTCGTGGATGGTAGTAAGCTCCTTCACCCTTCTGTCTAAGGTGTGGACCAGATTCTTTTTTTCCTCTTCCATCTGTTTGCTCTCTGTGATGTCCGCGGTTACCTCGGTAACCTTCATCACACCACTAATATCTCGGAAAGGGATGAAGTGAAACCCGTATATCCTGCCCTCCCTGGTTGTGACTTCGAGAGTCTCACATCTGCCGTTCTCGATAGACCGCCTGAGAGCACATATCTCGCACGGCTTTTTACGCCCGTAATATCCTTCATAGCATAACTTGCCTTTCAAATCTCCAAACTTTTCAATTAGCATCTTATTCTGATATTCAACTACGTAGTCAGCAGAGATTGTGTTTACCCCATGCCATACTGAGGAGGGCAGGTTGCTTATCCCCTCTTTCGTTCTCGCCATATCTTTTGCAGACATTCATGTCACCTCTTGCTGAAATTTTTGTAACGGTGGCATATCAGTGTCCCCCGCTTGTGTTATCATGAAGTATGCTTTCAACCCCCATATGCAGTTCTACCCTTATGTGCCAATTGTATCATAAAAGTACAAAAATTGCCAGTGGGGTATATAACAAGAAGCAAACTTTCCAAATGAAAAATTAGTAATAAAAGGTATCCGTGGACAAATTAGATTGATGCCAGTGAGATAACCAAATGTCTCAGGCAGCATTGTGGCGGCACCATTGACAGGGCTCATTTCTGTGTTTATACTTATGAATATTTAGGGGACATAGTGCCGCTGCGGAGTATTGGTTTATGGTATTTTGGGGCAAGCTCAAACTGAGTTGCGATAAACTGAGGATAGCAAAATTCCTTAACAAAGCATGAGGCTGAACAAAGGGCTGAGTGGGAGTATTTAAGGAGGTGATGGAAGTGGAATGGAAGGAAGATAAAGGGCAATCCGGGAAGCAAGCTGAGCAGGAATCAACTAGGGTGATTGCTGAATATAAACAAAAGGCGGAGCGGGTTATTGAGGAGGCAAGGGAGAAGGTGAGGAAGAAGGCTGAGCAGGAATCAGCCTGGATGATAGCTAAGTCAGAGAAAGAAGCAGAGCGGATTATTAGGGAAGCTAAGGATAGAGCGAGGAAGGAAGCTGAGCAGGAATCAGCCAGAGTTATTGCTGAGTCCAAGCAAAAGGTGGAGCAGATTATTAAAGAGGCGAGAGATAAGGCGAAGAAGGAAGTTGAGGCAGAGTCAGCCAAGATTATCACTGAATCGAAGAAAGAGGTTGAGCTGATTGTTAAGGAAGCACGGGAGAGGGCGAAAGCTGTAAAGGAGGAAGTGGAGAGAGAAGCCAAACAAAAAGCGGAGCAGGCTGTTGAAGAGGCAAGGAAGAAGGCTGAAGAAAAGGCGGAGCGAGAATCAGCCAAGGTGATAGCTAAGTCAGAGAAAGAAGCAGAGCAGATTATTAAAGAGATGAGAGATAAGGCAAAGAAGGAAGCTGAGGCGGAGTCAGCCAAGATTATCACTGAATCGAAGAAGGAAGCTGAGGCGGAGTCAGCCAAGATTATCACTGAATCGAAGAAGGAAGCTGAGCAGGAATCAGCCAGGATGATAGCTAAGTCAGAGAAAGAGGCTGAGCAGATTATTAAAGAGGCAAGAGATAAGGCAAAGAAGGAAGCTGAGGTGGAGCCAGCCAAGATTATCACTGAATCGAAGAAAGAAGCTGATCAGATTGTTAAGGAAGCGCGGGGGGAGGCGAAGGGTATAAAGGAGGAAGTGGAGAGAGAAGCCAAACAAAAGGCGGAGCAGGCTGTTGAAGAGGCAAGGAAGAAGGCTGAAGAAAAGGCGGAGCGAGAATCAGCCAGGGTGATAGCTAAGTCAGAGAAAGAGGCAGAGCAGATTATTAAAGAGATGAGAGCTAAGGCAAAGAAGGAAGCTGAGGCGGAGTCAGCCAAGATTATCACTGAATCGAAGAAGGAAGCTGAGCAGGAATCAGCCAGGATGATAGCTAAGTCAGGGAAAGAGGCTGAGCAGATTATTAAAGAAGCGAGAGATAAGGCGAAGAAGGAAGCTGAGGCGGAGTCAGCCAAGATTAGGGCTGAAGCCAAGCAGAAGTCTGAGCAAATGATTAAGGAAGCGGAGCGGATTATCAGGGAAGCTAGGGAGAAGGGAGCGGTCGTGGAAGAACCGGAGAGACCGGCTGAAGTGGAGGCAGCGTCTGTTTCTGAAGCAGTGGTAGAGGAAGCAGAGGTGAGCGAAGCTGGTGCAGCAGTGAGTGAGGAAGTAAGTGCTGAGCTTTACGAGGGAAAGGTGGAACTGGCAATAATGTCACCGGTAGATTTCTGGCAGATGATGAAATTGCAAGAAAATCTGCGTGGGGTTCAAAACCTACGCGTGTTATCGGCAGGAGGCTCAGCGGCAGGGAATACCAAGATTGTTATCTCGTTAGAAAAGCCCATTTCTCTAGTTAGCGTCCTGAGAGAAATGCCACCGGTAAAACAGGTAGTTCAGCAGGATAAAGAAATTCAGGTTACGCTAAGAGGCAAATAACCACATTGAAGGACAGTCGTTAGTATTCTTAAAGAGCAGTGGAAGACCTTCGCGGCTAATTTTCTCCTGTAGTATTTCTTTGACTTCCATCTCAAATCTATCTTCCCTCTAACTCTAACTGCTTCTCCTCCCTTATCCAGCATAGCTATCAACTTCCCCTATGAAAGAATATTGTATTTCCCAGGAATGTAAGAGCTTATTGGTTCCGGCATAGGTAAAAAGCAAACTTTCTGCATCTGTAGTAGCCAGTTGCTTAAAGGACTACCCCCGTTGTTATTTGCCCATTATTTCCTTATAATGAAGTCTGTATAGTTCTGAGGGCATAATCCGGGCAGACATGTGCGCTGAGAGAGTATAGATTATGAAAGTGGCCTCAATTGTGGGGATGACAGGCGCTGGCAAATCAGAAGTATCCAGGTTATTTGAGGAGAATGGCTTTATTAGAATAAGGTTTGGAGATGTGACTGACAAAGAAATGGAGAAGAAGGGCTTAGAGCCAAACGAGAAAAATGAGCGCTACATTAGGGAACTCCTTAGGCAAGAGTATGGGATGTCGGCTTATGCCCGACTAAATCTACCCAGGATTGATTCGGTTCTAAAACATTCAGACGTGGTAATTGATGGTCTTTACTCCTGGGAGGAGTATATTTTTCTGAAGGCACATTATGGAGAAGACTTTTGCGTAGTAGCAGTTTGGACATCACCGGGAACGAGGTATACCCGGCTAAGCACTAGGTTAAACCGACGCCTGACACTAGAAGAAGCTATCACTCGGGACAGGGCAGAAATTGAGAATATTAATAAGGGCGGACCTATTGCTATGGCAGACTTCACCATCCTAAATGAATCTTCCCTGGAAAGCTTGGAGAAGGAAGTGAAAGGGATTATCTCTATATTAAAATGAAAAGACTAACCAGGCCAGAAAGCGATGAATATTTTTTGAAAATAGCCTCTGTGGTCGCGGAACGCTCAACCTGCCGTCGGCATCATGTTGGAGCAGTGGCGGTGAGGAATAAGCACATACTGGCTACGGGTTATAATGGTGCCCCTTCCGGCCTTAAGGACTGCCTTGAGCTTGGTTGTCTGAGGGATGAGCTGAATATACCTTCGGGGACGAGGCAGGAAATATGCCGGGGTATTCATGCTGAGCAAAATGTAATTATACAAGCCGCCCTCCATGGCGTCAGCCTTGAGGGGAGTACCATTTATGCGACACATACGCCGTGTAACCTGTGTGCCAAGATGCTGGTGAATGCCAAGATAAAGCGGTTTATTAGCTTTGGTAAGTATAACGATAATGCATTTATCGACCTGTTCAAAGAGGCCAGGATAGAGGTTGACACAAAGAAAAGACCATCATCTAGAATAAGCTATCTGGATTAACGCTCAGTTTACCGAATATACGAGAGAGTTCCTCATCAAATTCCTTCTTCCCTACCAAATAGCTTCCGCTCTTGTCTTAGCCGTTGGTGTTCTCAGAAAAAGGATTAACGCTGCTGCTATCAATATGGCTATCATCCCAGTTATAAAGGCAAAAGTATAGTTACCATTAGTATCAAATATATATCCGGCTAAAGTCGGGCCAACAGCCGCTCCAATTCCCCAACCAGCACCTGTTACCGGCATGATTACTCCGAGGTGGCGCAGCCCAAAGGTATCACTAACCAGGGCCACAAGGGGAGGAGTAACCCCTCCAAAAGAGAAGCCGAAAATAGCAGCAAATAGATACAGCATCCACAACTCCGATGACTGAGTGAGCCATAACATTGCTCCTGCCATAAGCAGTGTGCAAATCAGGATTGCCCGCTTCCTCCCGATACTATCTGAAGCTATGCCCATTAGCAGCCTTCCCGGAATGCTTGTGCCACCGATAAGGCTAAGTATTGAGGCTGCCTGAACAGGGTTAATACCTAAATCAATGGCATGTGGGACTATGTGAGTTAGAATTATGTGTACGCAAAAAGCAAGTAATAAGTATATAATCGCCAGGAGCCAGAAGTCTGTAGTTTTAACTGCCTGTGGTAGAGAAAGCCCGCCCAGCTGACTGGGATATTGTTTCTCAGAAGCACTAATTGTACTGGTATCTGTCCTTGCATTTTCAGGCGAAGCAGTTGCTGGAGCTCTTTTTAGGAATAGGGCGCAGGAAATCATAATGAAAAAGGCGGCAAGAGCCATAATTAAATAGGAGTTTTGCCAGCCATAACTAGTGATGAGCCAGGCTGCAAAAGGTGACATAACCACTATGCCAAGACCAGCTCCAGAACTGACAATGCCTACAGCTAATCCTCGCCTCTTAATAAACCACCTTGCGATTGTTGCCATTACAGTGGGATGAGGAGCTCCAGTACCTATCGCCAATAGCAGGCTGTAGGTTATGAATAAATGCCATGGAGCATTCGCCTGGCTGGTCAATAAGAGGCTTAAACCGGTAAAGAAACCCATTGCGGCAAACACTATTCTAGGTCCGTACCGGTCTAGAGCCCAGCCGCCAAGGATGGAAAAGAAGACGCCGAGTAGCATATAAACTGAGAAAATCTCTGAGGTTAGTGCCCTGCTCAAGCCGAAGGTATCTTCTATGGATTTAAAAAACACGCCGAAGGAGAAGCGTGTGCCTATAGCAACAAGCAAAAAGATAAAGCAGGCTGCCAGCACTATCCAACCATAATAAAACTTCTCTGTTCTTACCCTTGAATTAGGGTCATTACCAAGATTCTTTTCGGACCAAGATGGCAAAATGAGTTCTCCTTTTGGCTCGTTACAATTCCTACCAAATAGCTTCCGCGCCTGTCTTAGCCGTTGGTGTTCTCATAAAAAGAATTAATGCTGCTGCTGTCAATATGGCTATCATCCCAATTATGAAGGCAAAAGTATAGTTACCATTAGTATCAAATATATACCCGGCTAAAGCCGGGCCAACAGCCGCTCCAATTCCCCAACCACTACCTGTAACCGCCATAATTACTCCGAGGTGACGCAGCCCAAAGATATCACTAATGAAGGCCGAAAGGGGAGGGGTAACCCCTCCATAAGAGAACCCGAAAACGGCGGCAAATAGATACAGCGTCCACAACTCCGATGACTGGATAAGCCACAACATTGCGCCTACCATAAGCAGTATGCAAATCAGAATTGCCTGCTTCCTGCCGATACTGTCTGAAGCCTTGCCCATTAGCAGCCTTCCCGGAATGCTTATGCCACCGATAAGGCTAAGTATTGAGGCTGCCTGAACCGGGTTAATGCCTAAATCCATGGCATGGGGGACTATGTGAGTTAATACTAGATGTATGCAAAGAGCAAGTAAGAAGTGTATAATTGGCAGGAGCCAGAAGTTTGTAGTCTTAGCTGCCTGTGGTAGAGAAAACCCACTGAACTGACTGGGGTATTGTTTCTCAGAAGCACTGATTGTACCGGCATTTGCCCTTGCATCTTCAGGTGAATCTGCCATCTCACCGGGAGCCCTTTTTAGGAATAGGGCGCAGGGCATCATAATGAGAAAGGCGGCAAGAGCCATAATTAAATAGGAGTTTTGCCAGCCAAAATTAGTGATGAGCCAGGCGGCAATTGGGGATATAATCACTATGCCAAGACCAGTTCCAGAACTGACAATGCCTACGGCTAACCCCCGTCTCTTGGCGAACCATCTTGAGGCTATTACCATTGCAACGATGTAGATAGGACCAGTGCCTATCGCCAATAGTAGACTGTAGCTTATAAATAAATGCCATGGAGCATTCGCCTGGCTGGTTAATAAGAGGCTTAAACCGGTGAAGAAGCCCATTATGACGAAAACTGCTTTAGGTCCGTACCGGTCTAGAGCCCAACCGCCAAGGATGGCAAGGAAGGCATTGAATATCATATAAACTGAGAAAATCCCTGAGGTTAGTGCCCTGCTCAAGCCGAAGGCATCTTCTATAGAGTTAAAAAACACGCCGAAGGAGAAGCGTGTGCCCATAGCAACAAGCGAAAAGATAAAGAGGGCTGCCAGCACTACCCAACCATAATAAAACTTCTCTGTTCTTACCCTTGCATTAGGGTCATTACCAAGATTCTTTTCAGACCAAGATGGCAAAATGAGTTCTCCTTTTGGCTCGTTACAATTCCTACCAAATAGCTTCCGCGCCTGTCTTAGCCGTTGGTGTTCTCATAAAAAGAATTAACGCTGCCGCTGTCAATATGGCTATCATCCCAATTATGAAGGCAAAAGTATAGCTTCCATTAATATCAAATATATACCCGGCTAAAGCCGAGCCAACAGCTGCTCCGATTGGCCAACCAACACTTGTGACCGGCATAATCACTCCGAGGTGGCGCTCCCCGAAGATGTCACCAATTATGGCTATAAGGGGAGCGTCACCCCCTCCATAAGAGAACCCGAAAACGGCGGCAAATAGATACAGCATCCACAACTCCGATGACTGGATAAGCCACAACATTGTACCTGCCATAAGCAGTGCGCAAATCATAATTATCTGTTTCCTGCCGATACTGTCTGAAGCTGTGCCCATTAACAGTCTCCCCAGAATACTTGTGCCACCGATAAGGCTAAGTATTGAGGCTGCC
>SDBV01004164.1_pt1 | contig 20938 bp, 21 predicted proteins | sample 2277081 | NCBI WGS metagenome assembly SDBV01 (sample SAMN10402039, study PRJNA504765) | marine sediment metagenome | isolation source: marine sediment core GS10_PC15, 223 cmbsf | place: Arctic Ocean: Southern Knipovich Ridge | collected 2010 | reverse complement strand
ATATTCTGCTGACAGTAACCAGCCTGTCTGGACAGCAAGATACGATGGGCCGGGCAATTATTATGACCGGGCATCAGCCATAGCCATAGACAGCAATGACAACATCTATGTCACAGGCTACAGTTCTGGGGATGGCACATACAGTGATTATGCCACAATTAAATACTCTCCAGACAGCAACCAGCCTGTCTGGGTGGCAAGATATGACGGACCGGACAATTATTACGATTCTGCAGAGGCCATAGCTATAAATAGCAATGATAACATCTATGTAACAGGCACCAGCTATGGTCTTGGCACATCCAATGATTATGCCACAATCAAATATTCTGCCGACAGCAACCAGCCTGTATGGATAGCAAGATACGATGGGCCGGCCAATTCTATGGATTGGCCGTTAGCCATAGCCATCGACAGCAATGATAACATCTATGTCACAGGCTACAGTTCCGGGTCTGGCACAGACTCTGATTATGCCACAATCAAGTATGCTCCTGACAGTAACCAGCCTGTATGGGTGGCAAGATACAATGGCCCGGGCAATGGTGGGGATTATGCATTAGCCATAGCTATAGACAGCAATGACAACATCTATGTTACAGGCGGCAGCTATGGTCTTGGCACATGGGATGATTATGCAACAATCAAGTACACACCTGACAGCAACCAGCCTGTATGGGTGGCAAGGTACAATGGTCTGGGTAATGGTTCGGATTGGCCATCAGCCATAGCCATAGACAGCAATGATAACATCTATGTTACAGGCGGGGGTCTTGGCACAGACTATGATTATGCCACAATCAAGTATGCTCCCGACAGTAACCAGCCTGTCTGGGTGGCAAGATATAATGGGCCGGACAATGGTTCGGATTACGCGTTAGATATAGCCATAGACAGCAATGACATTATCTATGTCACAGGCTGGAGCGTGGGTCTTGGCACATCCGATGATTATACCACAGTTAAATACTCTCCCGACAGCAACGAGCCTGTTTGGGTGGCAAGGTACAATGGCCCGGACAGCAGTGGGGATTTGGCTTCGGCCATAGCTATAGACAGCAATGACAACGTCTATGTTACTGGCGAGAGCGATGGTGATTATGCCACGATCAAATACTCCAATGGTTGCGCAACTGAGTTATCGGGTGACCTTAATGATGACTGTGTGGTTGACCTTAAGGATTTGTACATCTTTTGCCTGCGCTGGCTTGACTGCAATCTTGAACCGCCGGAATTATGTTGGCAGTGAATCATAAGGACAGAAGTCCCAGCTGTAGCGTAAGCAACATTCCTGATTTCTTCACGTAGAAACAGATGTAGAAGAATTACATATCCAAACCGGGGCCGAAAAATGGAACGCAAAATAGCCCTCGATCTTGACGGCACGATCTCCGAATATCCTGAATTTTTCAGGTTATTTACAGAAGCGATGGCTCGCGCCGGCTGCAAAATTTACATTGTTACTGACAGACCCCCTGGTGCCGAAGCCCAGGTCGCCGAACAACTGCGAGGTTACGGCATAACTTACGATGTTATAAAAATCACCCGCGAAAAGGCGCAATACATATTAAAAGAGGGTATCGAAGTGCTGTTCGATGATACGGACGACTATTTTTTGGATTTGCCCATCGATGTGGCTGTGTTCAAGATTCGGCAGAAATACAACTTCGATTTTACCGAAAAGAAATGGCGCTAAAACTCGTCTTTCGTTGTTCTAAATTTTCCGTTCTCTGCCCTCTGTCTTCTGTCTTCCGGTTTCTACCGCATGACCCACTTTTTGTCTTTGTAAAGCAGTTTCGCCTCGGAGCGGAACTGGGCATCGCCGCCGACACTGTAGCTTAATTCGAGTGTCTTTCGCAGGTACACTTTTACAGGCCTGCCGTTTTTGTCTTTAGCCGTCGGGTGTTCCACCACAGCCGTCTCATTGCTCAATCCGGAGATAAAAATCTTTACGTTTTTTGCTTTCCCATCGAAGTCCGGCCAGATAATCGCGATGTCCCTGGTATTGTCCCTGCCCTGAAGTATTTTATTGCCGACCTGCTGCAGGGATTCGATAAACGGGTATTTGCCCTGATGGCGTCTTTTTATCTGTTCGAAAACAACTGCCGGTGTCCGTCTGCCCTGGGGTATGACCTGGAAGGTATCGGTCATCAGTTCGCACTTCGGATAGAAATCGACGTCGCGGCCTGTCTTGTTGTTTACAGTTACAATCATATACCAGAATCGTTTTGGCTTGGCATTGGCACTCAGCCGCAGCATTATCTGCTGGGGATGTTCAAACCGCACATCAACAGTCCATTCGCTCGGGCCCTGCACAATGGCCGGCTCCGGTGCCGCTACACACATTCCGCCCAGAATTACAATCATTGTCAAAACACGGCAGATAGAATTCTTCATCCTAATGGTCCTCACAGAAAATCACCGTAAATATTGTTTCGGGCAAGCCTGACCAGTACATCCAACAATCCCCTGTATTTTACACTAAAATCGCCGAAAAGCCAAGCATATTTTGCGTTTTTGGCCGAATCTGTGGGGAATATCCCGTATAAAAAGCTTTTCACTGCCCAAAAAACTTAAGGACAGGGACAAAATAATATTTTTGTAACTAACCGAGGGGGCAGGAAAAAGATATGACAATGCATAAAAATATAGAGATTGGGCCTGCGAAGTTAAAACACCTTGAAAAATATTTTGATTTGTTCGTACAAGAGCTGCCATCTTCGGATATGCTTAGAAAAATGTTGCCTCATAGAAGAAATTGAGTTATTTTATTCTGCGGCTGGGAAAAATTGCTTTTTTGTGGTTTCAGGGACGAATCAATGCCGGACGAGCAGAAACAACTAAAGCGGCGGATATTATTGCAGCAGATTCTGATTCTGCTGGAAGTCGGCAAACACTCCGAGTTAGCGAAATTGCTCAGCGAGCAGCGGTCCAGCGATATCGCCGAAATCGTAGAGCTTCTCGATAACGAACAAAGACGTATCATTTTCGATGTCCTCGAAAAACCAATCTCAGCCGAAGTTTTGGAGAAGGTCGAAGAGGCTACCCGCAGCGAGTTGTTTGATTTACTCGAAGACCAGGAGTTGGCCAGCCTTGTCAAACACCTGGACCCGGATGACGCCGCTGACATTCTCCTGGAACTGCCCGAAGAGGAAAGCGCCGAAGTTCTCGAGCACATCCCGCCCGCTGAATCAGCACAGATTAAAGACCTGATGAGTTATTCCGAGGATTCAGCCGGCGGAATTATGGACCCTGTGCTGATAAGTGCGCAGGAAGACGCTACGGTGGCTGAGGCCGTAAACAAAATCCGCGCCGCGGAAATCGATGAAGACTTCTTTTTGGTCTATGTTGTCGATAAGGCGGGGCGCTTCCTTGGCGATGTTCGTATCAGGCAACTGCTGACTTCCCACGAAGATAAAAAGATAAGTGAGCTAATCGACCCCGATACCATTTGCATTACAGCCAATGCCGACCAGGAAGAGGTGCGAAACATATTCAGTAAGAACGATTTGATTGTTGCGCCGGTACTGGATAAGAACAATAAACTTATCGGGCGAATCACCGCCGACCGTATCATTGAGGTCGCCGAAGAAGAAGCGGCGGAGGACCTGTACGCTATGGCTGGTACCGATGCCGATGAGCTGGACAAGATGTCGGTTTTGCACGCGGCGCGGGTGCGGATGACGTGGCTGCTGCCGTGTTTGATTGGAACCGGCGTTACGGCATTAGTGCTGATGTTTTTTAATAATACAAACCCGGTAATATACATAGCGGCGGTTGCGTTTGTGCCGATGATTGCGGCCATCAGTGGAAACGCCGGCCTGCAAACCTCGGCTATCGTTGTCTGCGGACTGGCAACGGGCCATTTAGCTGCACAAAGACTGAACCAGGTCTTTATGCGTGAGGTTCGGGTAGCGTTGCTGGTAGCTATCAGTTGCGGTGTCCTCGGGGGATTGGCCTGTGGGGTGTTGCTGGGTTTTAGAGAAACTTCTGTGACGGTAGAGCCGTTGCGGATTATCTTCGCGTTTGCTGTGGGGATGTTTTCAGCGATTATGGTTGCTACGACGCTGGGTCTGTTTCTGCCGTTCTTATTCCGACGAATTGGTATAGACCCTGCGATAAGCTCCGGGCCGTTAGTTACAACAGCCAATGACTCTATTAGCGTAGCGATATATATGACCCTGGTAACTCTGCTGGCCGGGTAATCCAATACAGTGGTTCGGGGTCCCCTTCGACCGTTCGGCTGCGCTCCCTTCGACGTTGCTCAGGGCAGGCAGGGCAGGTTTTGCTCAGAATGATAGAACAGCCGGGATAAAAAACAAATTTTTATTATTTGTTTTACATTTTGAACTTCAGGTTGTAAAAGAGATTTATGTTGATTAGATGTTAGTGTCGATAATATTTATGCACAGCATGCCTTACGGCAGTGTCTAACATTTAGTTGTTGGTGTAAAAACAGATGCTTTTGTTGACTCGGAGGACGGTGAAAATGAAGGGTTGAGGTTGTAGAATTCTATTTTGGTTAAGGAGATAATTGTCATGGATGAGAATAGCTTATTGGCCGAGAACAAAGTAGATGAGCAAAAGACCCTGAAATCACCTGCTGAAGTTAGCGAACGCCGCAGTGCACAAAGGCTGTGTTATGACTGGCCTGTATGGTTCGCAGAGGAAAGCGAGAAAGCATTTCCCACGCCAGAAAGTTTCGAAGGACAGATGGTAGATGTTTCGAGCGCAGGTGCGGCATTTACCTTCCATCCGGAAAAGGTCTCTTTGCGTCAGGGCCAGGAGATAATTACTCGCTTTCGCATCCCGCGGTTTAGGTCGTTAGAGCTTTTTAATAAAGTGGTTTTCACTCGTATCGGGCATGTCAGTCGTATTCACAAGGCCAACAGTTCACAGTGTAAAGCTGTAATTAAATTCAACCGGCCATTGTTCTTCGAACCTGGTGAACAGGGTTTGACAGACACCGAAGCACGGCAAAAGCTTGAGGCAATACGAACATAATAGTCGTTTAGGTTTCGGCAGCAACTATCTTGTTGAGAATTTGTATATAGTCAGTTGTTCGTATTTCTGGCCTGCGTTTAGCGTAACAGAGGGAAACTGCGGCTTATTCGGCGAATCCGGGAAGTGCTGAGTTTCCAGGCAGAAGGCTTGGTGCTTATTATAAACAGCGCCGTCCTTTTGCTTATTACCACCTTTCATAAAGTTTCCCGAATAGAACTGTATTCCCGGCTGTGTGGTGTAAACTTCCATAACACGGCCTGTAACAGGCTCATAAACTGAAGCTGCCAGGGCCAAAGAGCCGTTGGTGCTGTTTAAGACGAAGTTGTGGTCATAGCCGCCCTTTGTCTTATCTATGCGTGCACCAATTGGCATTGGTATCGTGAAGTCCAGAGGCGTTCCTGTAACTGAAGCTATTTCACCGGTGGGTATCAATTCATCGTCTACGGGGGTGTACTGGTTGGCGTTTATCATAATTTCGTGGCCGAGAATGTCACCGGAATCGTGGCCCGCGAGATTGAAGTAGCTGTGGTTAGTCAGATTAACAATTGTGGGCTTGTCGGTCTCGGCTTCGTAGAGGATGCTTAGTTCGTTGTTGTTTGTGAGCTGATAGGTTACTGTAACAGAGAGATTGCCGGGATACCCTTCTTCGGTGTGCTTGCTGAGATAAGTTAGTTTGAGGGCAGGGCCATCGGGTTTCTCGATTGGTTCAGCGTCCCAGACAACTTTGTCAAAACCTACTTTCCCGCCGTGAAGATGATTTTGGCCATTATTGGCGGCAAGTTTGTATTCGACTCCGTTGAGAGTGAATTTTGCTTTTCCGATCCGGTTTCCGAAACGTCCGATGAGGGCGCCGAAATGCGGCGAGTCGGTAAGGTACTGCTCAAATGTCGCACAGCCTAATTGCATGTCGGCAAATTTGCCGTTTCGGTCTGGTACGTGAAGCTCTGTTATTACTCCGCCAAAATTCATAATTTTAGCCTGCAGGTCGTTGGCGTTGGTTAAAGTGTAGAGGTCAACCTGTTTTCCATCGGGAGCTGTTCCATAAATTTCTTTCGTTATACCCATTTTTTTCTCTCCAGTTTCTTCCGGCTGATTACAGCCACAAATAAATAGTAATCCGCCAATCAACATTGTTAAAACATTTTTGGCACTCATTTTTTGCCTCTCCTGACTTTTAATCTTTCCTCTACATTAAGATTTTTGTAGCGTTAACTACAACAAGTTTAATAAACAGCACATTAGCCTGTCGGTTTGTTTTCGTCAAGAGTGGTTTTTATGGTTCGGGATATATTTTTAGGGTTATGTTATTTTGGGGTGGACCTAAAGGCCGCTAAAGGCTAAAAATGGCTGAAATATTTGTTCTTGACGCATGGAAACGGCAGGGCTAATATAAACTGCAATTTCATTAGCAGTTTAAGACGGCTGTAAAATTGAAGGGACAGGGATATGATAATTGACTGCCATACGCACATAAACCACGCTATCACGGATGCTGACGCCTCTGAGCATTTGGCGGCGGCTGAAACGGTGGATAAGTGTATAGTTTTGGCTCAGTGGGGCGGTGTTGCTGATGAGGTTAATAAAAAATTATCCGAGTATGTCGGCAAACACAACAGTAAGTTAATCGGTTTCGCGGTTATAGACCCGACTGAAGATGGTGTGAGCGTCAAGAATCTGGCGTCTGAGACCGGCAAGGCAGGGCTGGATGGCGTGGTTCTTTATTGCAGCAATTGCCGCTTTCATCCGGCACACAGCAGGGCGATGCGTTTGTATGAATCGGCCCAGGAATTGGGATTGCCGGTGTTCTTTCATAATGGAGATTCTCTGGGCAGTGGCGCGGTGCTGGATTATTCTCAGCCGTTTCTGCTTGATGAGATTGCAAGAGAATTCAGTTCCCTAAAGATTGTCATAGGGACGATGGGATTGCCATTTGTTGAGCAGACGTTAGCTGTGGTGGCAAAGCACGAAAACGTTTATGCTGATTTGACGATAAACCCGGCCAGTGTCTGGCAGGTTTACAATACGGTATTGGCTGCTCATGAGCGAGGGGTGCTGGATAAGCTGTTGTTCGGCAGTGGATTTCCACTGGGAAAGGCCGGGGATTGTATAGAAGCACTGCTTGGATTCAATAAGCTTTTGGGTGACACAAATCTGCCTACGGTTCGGCGTGGTGACATTAGGAATATAATCGAACGTGACACGCTAAGCGTGCTTGGCATAAACCAGGATAGGCCGGAAGCGTAGACGCAACGGCAACTGCAATGCCATACTGCCGGTGGGGGTTTTATTACTATTGAGGAAAATAGATGCCTGTACCGGAAATGCTTGAGGAGCGCAGGGAAAGCTGGGAGTCGCGTGGAGCGTTTGTTTTAGCGGCGATAGGGTCGGCGATCGGACTTGGAAATCTGTGGGGCTTTCCTTATAAATTGTATACATACGGTGGCAGCGCATTTCTTGTCCCTTATATCATCGCGATGTTCTGCATTGGAATACCGATGCTCATTATGGAGTTCAGCCTCGGACACTTTACACAGCGGGCGGCACCGAATGCCTTTGCCAGGATTGGCAAGAGATTTGAATTTGTCGGCTGGTGGGGGATTTTGCTTGGCTTTGTGATAGTGACCTACTACCCGGTGATTCTGGCTTATTGTTTTAGTTTTATGTGGTACAGCCTGACATCTATAGTCAAAGGTGTACCTCTTCCATGGGCTGGAGAAGGTATGGCGGGTGTGGAAAATGCAAAGAATTTCTTTTTTAACACCTATTTAGGATATACAGAAGGCGAGCAACTTGGAGCGGTAAGGCCGGAGATAGTAATGTGGCTGGTAGTCGCCTGGACCGCAATGTACTTAAGTATATTCAAGGGGATTAAGCTTCTTGGCAAAGTTGCCTGGATGACGGTACCTCTGCCGTGGTTTATGCTGGCGATTCTGACCGTACGGGGACTAACACTTGAAGGCAGTATGAAAGGGTTGGTTTACTATCTTGACCCGGTGTGGTCCGAGCTTAGTAAGCCCACGACGTGGCGGTTTGCTTTTGGTCAGGTGTTCTTCTCTCTTAGCCTGGCGTTTGGAGTGATGTTAACGTATGCCAGTTTTCTGCACAGAAAAAGTGACCTTAATAACAATGCTGCCGTCGTAGTTATTGCGAATTTTGCGACGAGTTTCATTGCCGGCCTTGCGATATTTTCGACTTTGGGCGGTATGGCCTTTGTTGCGGCACAGGCCGGCAACGCAATTGCCGTTGAAAATATAGTTGCCGGCGGTCCAGGCCTTGCCTTCGTTGCGTTTCCTTATGCCCTGGCTCAATTGCCCGGTGCGGCCTGGTGGAGTTTCGTATTCTTCTTTATTCTCGTGACCTTGGGGATAAATTCCGCGTTCTCGATTACCGAATCGGTTTTGGCCAGCATCGTCGATAAGACAGGCTGGCATCGGTGGCTTGTTCTGCCTGCGATGAGTCTGGTTGGTCTGGGTTTTGGGATGGTCTACGTAACCCAGGGTGGATTGAACTGGCTGGGCACAATAGACGGGTTTATCAATGGTACGTGGGGGATAGCTTTCCTGGGGTTGTTGGAGTGCCTGGTTCTTGGGTGGGCTTACAGGTTAGAAAACCTGCGGTCGCACGCTAACGACAGAAGCGACTGGAAGCTTGGCAGATGGTGGAACTACGCCATTCGAATTTTCATTCCTCTGGTTCTTGGGACGCTTTTCTTCTGGAGCCTGATAGAGGATATTTTGACGCCCGGCGGGTTTCTTCAGAGCCCTGATGGCCGGTGGAATATTCCCAACTGTGTCGGTATGGCGGTTGTCAGTATTGTTCCGGTGATAGCTGTGATTATGAGCCTGATAAAGAATCCGGTTCGGACAGGCGATGGAGTATATGAGCCTGAAGCTGAGGTGCCAAAAGTCAAATACCTTGGAGGGCGAAAAGGAGGGGTTACCGCTATGCTTTTGGCATTGACTTCAGCGGCGTTTATCCTTGCTCTGTTTATCGCTCGAACAAAGACCGATTCGCTTGAAGGGCACCTGATTGCACTGGCTTTGGGGCATGGTTTGGCGGCGCTGATAGTCAGCAGCTATGTGTTGCAAAAGCATGATCACATCGTGGAGGGCCCGAGTTGGTTTGCGCGATGGGCGGGGATTATTTCCATTCTGGACGTAAGTGCGATTATTGCGATACTGCTGAACGCGATTACCAGAAATATAGAGGTGTCCGAAAAAGTAACGCCGGCGCCGGAACATCTAAGCGGTGTTTCTTACATAATATTGAGCGTGGTGCTGCTGTTGATAGTAGGGGGGCTTGGCTGGTGTTTCTACCGGGCGATGACCGCTGCCGGCAACCAGGAAGCGGCGGCTTGACACCCCGTCCAGATAAGTGATTAACACAAGAGCAAAGACAAGGCACAGCCTTGTCTTTGCTCTTACTTAAAGCCGGAAATGTCTTTCTTCGTATACTCTTGACAGGCCTTGTCTAAGTCCACATCGCTTATGTTTGCCAACGTGTACAGCCAAGCCAGAACGTCGGCAAATTCATCTGCTTTGTCCTGTTGGTCATCACCGGCCAGGGCCGTAGCAAGCTCGCCGACTTCTTCTACGAACCACATAAACGTCGCTGGGACTCCTCGCTGCCTATCCCGCTGCTCATACCTGGTGCTTATCCATTGCTGAAATTCGTTGATGTGCATCTTATTCTTAGATCAAATCCGCGATTTTGGCTCTGTCGAAAACAATCTTGGCCTGGGCGATTGCCTTTTCATACGTCTGCTCGGTTTTGGTGCTGAATTTTTCCTTGGGTGCCTGCTCAACAAGATTTAACTGGCTGATCATTGGTCCGTCAACAGCTTCGATAACCTGAAGCATGGTAATCTTTTTTGAGGGCCTGGACAGAGTAAAACCGCCTCGCGGGCCTCTTTTGCTGCGCAAAACATTGGCCCTGACCAACTGCTGGAGTATCTTAAGCAGGTATTCCAAAGGGATACCATATGCCTTCGATATAGTCTGGGACAGAATAATCCCATCCTTTCCGTGCTGGGCAATATAGCCGACAGCCAGCAGTGCATAACCTGTTGATCTACTAATTCTCATTTCAAGTCTCCTACACAATAAATTAATAATGTTACTTGTTTACAAAAACCATAAAAATTACAATAAGAGCGGTACGATTTTTCGACAATATTGTCTATCTGCTAATACTGCCATCTGAATTATAAGTTCTTGTTATTTGTTAATATCAATAAAAAAAACACAACCGAATCAATGCTCAAAAGAACCCCATCGGTTGTGCCTTCGACTTGCAGGCCCTAAGCCTGCCCGACAAGACGACTCAAACTACATTTAAGTCCTGCCTCTGATTGCGCCTTTCGGCGCAAAATTTTCGATAAATCAAAGTTGCATATACATAAAAGCCTCATTAGCTGAAATCATTATCGGTAAGCCCCGACAAATTGCAAGAGTTTTTTTCGATTTTATCGAATTTTTTTAAATTTTATCTTGAAAGTCAAAACGCTTGACAGTCGATGGATTGTGATGTAAGATTTGGGTTTGATTTCAGGCTTTTTTGGAGAGACCGTTATGGAGCCGATTAAACCGCGAATAAGTGTTGAGTATGCTGATAACGCAACGGTGGTTGCTTTTACCGGCGAAAAAATCCTGGAAGAAAAGGACATCCAGGCACTTCAGGCCTCTGTTATGTCAGTGGTTGAGCAGGGCGAACAAATAAATCTTATTCTGGATTTTGGCAATGTTCGTTTTCTGTCGTCCGCAGTATTAGGTCTTTTAATAAGGGTCAGCAAGAAGATTTATGAGCGGGACGGCAACTTAAGGCTTTGTAATATAAACCCGAAGATTTATGAGGTTTTCAAAATAACACGGTTGACCAAGGTGTTTGATATCTGCAAGGATGTTGAAAGTGCGAGCAGAAGTTTGTTTGCGACGGATTAGTTTATTCCTTTGAAAATAATCCTGCTTTGTATCTCAGTGCCGGGGTTTTCGTAAAGACGTAAATTTATGGCGTCAGGAATACCAATTAATTGCTCGATGGTTGTTGCAAGTGTGCCTGGCGCCGCTGAGGGGATATGCATGAAGCTTTTATCTGAGTTGGAAGCCGGCAATTTTGGCAAGGAAGACATTTTTGCCGTCCATCTGGTGCTGGAGGAGGCCTTTATCAATGCCGTCGAGCATGGCAACCAGATGGACCCGGCTAAGAAGATTAAAATTGAGTATTCGGTGGGACAGGACAGGGTGGAAATTTTTTTGACGGACGAAGGTGATGGGTTTGACCCGGATACAGTGCCGGATCCGCGATGTGGGGAAAATCTCTACAAAACCGAAGGCAGGGGATTACTGCTGATTCGTTCGTATATGGATACCGTTGAATTTAACGAACGAGGCAATCATATACATATGGTTAAACACAAAAGCAGCGTAAAAAGCATAGCGTGAAAATTCAATCAGGTTTTTATACCATTTTAGCAAAAAAACTAGACGATGTTTAAACAGATTTTTGTACTTGGTGTTTTTGTATTTATTTTGGGCGGCTGTATCTATAATGATGAGCCGATGCCCGAGATTATGCATGATTACGGGCTGGGTAGTGAAATAATCAGGCCTTCGATTGTAAAACCATCTCAAAGCGGAACTGTTGCTTATGGCAATGTCCCGGGCCAATGGTTTCCGCCTTCCCATTTAGAAGACAGAAGTCGCTGGCATGGAATTGTAATCCATCATTCTGAAAGTTATTATGGCTCGGCTGCTCATATAGATAAGTACCACAAATCGAAAGGCTGGGACGGTCTTGGTTATCATTTTGTTATCAACAACGGAGTTTACAAAAACGGCTACGGCAGGCCTGACGGATTTGTGGAGGTTGGATACCGCTGGCGTGGTCAGAAAGATGGTGCCCATTGCCGGTCTAACGGCGACCGGGGCAATTACTGGAACAAACATACTATTGGAGTTTGTCTGGTAGGGGACTTCGATAAAACCTACCCTTCGAAGCGACAACGGCAGTCCCTGGTAAAATTGGTACGATTCCTACAACAGAGATACAATATACCGGCAAGCCAAATAAAGGAACATCGCGAAATAAAGCCGACCGACTGTCCGGGAAAAAATTTCTCGCTGCCCTGGTTGAAAGCAGCAGTTAGTCGCTGAAGTCCTCTGATATTTGGGGTCGAAGAAACGGTCTGTTTGGTCCTATAAACTCACTTCCAAAGTCGATTATTGCGCCTTCCTGCAGGATTAAACCTAAATGTCGGCCGATTAAAGAAGTCTTGCTCGGATTATACCGATTTTTTGCTTATGGCAGTTTTGCAAGGAGCAGATTGAATGGATATGTATGACTCGCTGTTTTCGCCGGCCGGTATACTGAACGAGCAGATAGCTCGACAAATTTTTGATATTTTGCCGGAGCAGGGCCCGGTTATGCTGATTATGGACAAAGACGGGAACTGCTGGCCAAGCGATTCGGAAGAATTTGCGAAGTTGAAAATAGATGAGTCGTTCCTCAGAGATGTCTGCGGTAATATCGATGACGGCGCAGAACCGGTGGTGACCCAAAGTGATGATTGCAGTATTATCGCGGCGCAACTGACTACCGAGCGAACGGATTGCGGCTATGTAATTATTCTGCTGCCTAATTACAGCCCTGAATCGACACTGATTAACATTGACCTGATTGAAATAGCGCTGAACCAAATCAATCTGATTGCCAAGCTGATAGAGAAAAACAACCTGCTTTATGAACTGCAGATGAAACACTACGGTTCGTACGGCCCAAGCCAGGCAACTTCGAATTGACGAATCAGGCGCCCGCAAGTTCTTCAACCGTCGAATCCCAGTCCATTATCAAGCAAAGTCAAAGTTTAAATTGCATTTAAGAGTTGAACTGCTATAATCCGTAATTACTCAAACTAACCGTTTCTTTGAAAACGGTTAATTTGATAGTCGATAGTCGTTAGTGAATAGTATTTAGTCGGTTGAAGCCGACTTCGTCGGCAATCGGTTTAAGTTATTATATAATAAGGGATTCAACGAAATCCATTCGTCAGGATAGAATATCCAGGACGCTGACAGATAAATAGAGGGCAAAAGTGAAGTTCCAGGTTTTCAAAGACGGCAAAGTTGTAGACAAATTCGTATTGGGCGGCGCTTACCTTTTCGGCACAGATGGAATTGCGATTCGCCGGGGACAGATTACGTTTAAGAACGGCGTTATCGAGTGTAGTAAACCGAATCTTGAAACATCGGGCCTGTCGCTGTTGTGGCCTATCGAGGGTTTTGGTAAGGTTCTTCTGCCGACAACGTGTCTTCCGGAACGTGCACGTCGATATAATTTGAATGTTGAAATAGCTCGTGCCAAACTGATGCAGATCATTAATAAACGGGAAGACTGGTCGTTCTTCGAGAGTACCGAGGATTTGACGGATGTCTCCAAAGAGGCACAGGACCTGTTTGTTCAGGCGATTCAAAATATAAGTGACGCCCCGACGGCGTCGAAATTGGCCGATGAAGCGCTTAAAAAAGCTATAGTTTTTTCTGAGGAGCTGGCCCAGAAACAGGCCCAGTCTCTTTTTGATGCAAGATGCGAAAAGCGGGGTTTTGGTCGAGGCTGTCTCGGCTGCCGGCTGGACCCGAAGCAGATAAATAATCCAAAATATATTGAGAAGCTGCTCGAATTATTTGGTTTTGTAACGATACCAATAAACTGGGCACAGATAGAGTCTCAAAAAGGCGATTATGATTTTTCGCAGATTGATGCCTGTGTTAATTTGCTTGGCAGAAAGAAGCTGGCGATAAGTTGTGGTCCACTGCTTCGTTTTTCGCAGGAGTTTCTGCCCAAATGGTTGCTTGATAGTAAAGCCGGCTTTGAGAAGATTCGCGATACGGCGTATAACTTTGTTTTGGAGGTCGTCAACAGGTATTCGGGCAGCGTTCGCGTATGGCATGTGATAAGCGGGCTGAACGCATTTAATCATTTTGAATTCAGCTTCGAGCAGGTTCTGGAGATGACACGGGCGGCGAATATGGCGGTAAAGGCCGCCAGCGACAGGACCTTAAAGATTATAGAAATCACTAATCCATGGGGCGAATATTATGTGACAAGGCCTAACACCATTCCGCCATTGGTGTATATGGATATGGTGGTACAGAGCGGTATTAACTTTGATGCTTTTGGTTTGCAAATGCAGTTCGGCAAGAACGAGACCGGGATGCACGTCAGAGATATGATGCATATATCGGCGGCGTTGGACCATTTTGGGCCTGTGGGCAAGCCTTTGTATATAACCGGGGTAGAGGTTCCCAGTCAGGCCTCTGATTCAGGTGATGCCGAAGTTGCAGGCGTCTGGCACCAGGAGTGGAGCCAATTACGCCAGAGTCAGTGGATAGAGCAGTTCTACAAGATAGCGCTTAGCAAACCGTTTGTCGATACAGTAACATATTCGAACCTTGCGGATGCAAACGACAATGTTGTGCCTAACAGCGGCTTGTTAACAGCCGAACTTGAACCGAAAAAATCGTTCCAAACCCTGAAAAAGCTGCGAAAGATTATTTTCAGCAGATAAATATACTGATCTCAATTGAATTTTCCCGTTTATCCGCCTGCTGCGACGAGCGAAGCACGGCGAGCGGGTAAGTAACTTAAATTAGCTGCCGACAAAGTCGGCTTCCGCTCACTAACGACTATTCACTAAATACTATTCACTAAATAAATCAGCGGCAAAGAATATATGGCAGAGAATAAACTTAGTCCACAGTCAGAGTATCACCGTAACAGGATACGGGCCTTTGGATTTGTTATCAGCGTGGCCGTGTGTATTTTGCTTTGTGTGGTTTTGGCAGCCGGCCCTGTCAGGGGCGGGCACTCGTGCAAAGCAGAGTTGGAAAGTCGCATAAATCCGAATGTTGCGCCTATGGCCAGCCTGGTGAGGCTGCCGGGCATAGGCCGGGGCAGGGCTGCGGCGATATTGGCTTATCGTGCTGATTCTAAAAGAGAAGAACCAGATACACCCGCCTTTCGAAATTGCTATGATTTGCAGAACGTTCACGGCATCGGGCCTAAGACAGTACAAAACATAGGCAAGTGGTTAAAGTTTGAATAGCCATAGAGAAAAATCAAATATTAAAATGCTCTGTTGAAAACAATAGTAAATAGGCAATAGAAAATAGTAAATTAAAAGGCTCGTCCAATTTTTTCAAATAATAATTCATAAGATGCTCGTACCTAAAGGCCATTTTTCTAATACCTGCATATTTACGTATTGAACCGTATGCTCTGTTATTGCTAACGCCTCGCCGACTTCTTTACTGCCTATTGGTACTTCATCATCAATATTTAGATCATAGCCAGTTAATTTAATAAATTCTGAATTTACTTTTCTACTGTTATGCTCGATTATATTTCTTGTAGCCGAAAGTCTTTTTAGTTGAAGCAGTTCCGCTTCATTTGAGGCTATATTCATTCCCAGTTCACTTATAATTTTCAATAAACTTTTAGAAGACAAGCTGAAATCTAAAAGTTGTTCTAAATCTTTTTTCCTCAGCTTAATAAGCGTACTATTGAAAAGCTCAATCAATATGTCATGTAGGTAATTGATAAGTGCACGATGAGATGACACAAAAACTTGCTGATTGAAGACACTAATGAATCCATCAAAATTACTTGCCATTTTTTCTGCGTCTTCTTTGTATACCGTGACAAGTTGAAACTGTTTCCTGCTGATCCCATGAGTTACAACACCAAACGCTATCCCCTGTCCCTTTAAATCATGAATTAGCCTTTGACGAAGAGTATCCTTGCATGAAATTATTAGATAGTACAAAGCATTTAAATAAATAAACTCCTTCCTAAATATTTTATGGCTGTTATTTGGGCCTGCGTATGGCTTGCCTGGAAAATCCATTTTTAACCTTTTGTACAACATAATAATATACAACACTATTCATTTGCAATTATATGAATTTGCGGGATTAATTCAAGGTATTTCCTTTGACGGCAAGGGCGGGTTGGGGTATATCTGGAAACCATATAAACAAAAGTTAGAGTGACGTATAGGAACTCCCAAATAGTGAGACCGAGCTTAAAAGGAGCATCCGCATGAGTAAGATTTTGATTTCGGTGCGTTTCTTCGTCGGGCTGAAGACCATGAGCCAGAAAGATAGGGAAATTGAGAACATGAAGCATATTCCCAGAGAAGAGGGAATATGCTCGTATACGGTTATCCCTTGCAAAGGGTTTTACAATGGCAAGGAGGAGGCTTCAGTTATTATCGAGGTCCACCAGGAGTTGAACGATGAATGCTTGGATCCGAGAAGGTGCATAATCGAGATTAACAAACTGAATAACTTGGCCGTCAAACTTCGTGAAAGACTCGACCAGGAGATGGTTATTGTCGAAGTGGTCGTACATTCTCGAAACAGAAGGTTTGAATGGACTCGCTGTAGCACAGCGGGCAGCGGAAAGGTTTTTCCATTCCCGGCTCATATAGCGTCTCTAGTGTGGGACGGCCCGTCAGCCCGAAATGACCTCGATATTCCTGGCTTCTTCCATAATTTGACACAGTCTGCCCAGGTCACACTGGACAAAAGCTATATGTCATATGACAAATGGCCTCTTTTCGTGGTACCAGCAAGGAGTACGCTTATCCTCGATTTGGAACAAATTGGAGACAGGGAGAAATGTAAAGAGTTCGACGATGGCATTGTTAAACAATCGACAGAGAATCTGCAGAAGCTCGATGATGTGAGAGCTATCGCGAGTGGTGATTATATCGCACGATTCCGCAAAGCAAGTTTTTCACCGATTTTCTTCGTGAACAATCTGGCTGATCTACTCACACCATCAGAAAACGAGACGCCCCGCATTGAAATCAACGAAGGACCTTTTAGGGAGTGTTTTGGCTGTTGTGAGATGGCGTACCTGGACCTGCTAGAGGATTGGCTCTCAAATGGTAAGGTTGAGTTCGAGAAGCTTAAGTTCTTGAGTTGCAAGCGACCAATGGTCACGGTTTTGGCAATTACCTTTCCTCCGAAGGATGATAATAATGTGAAGGACAGAGTGATCGTTCAGCGGCGTTCCGGGAATGTCTCGATCTATCCGAACCATTACACGTGTGCTCCTTGGGGCTATTTGGAGCCAATCTTGAGAAAGGAGCCGTCCGTAGTGGATATATTCTTACAGGAACTCGATGAAGAACTGTTGGGCGGTTCTGATCCTGAAACGGACTATGAAGCGCTAATCCTGCGTTTAAAGAAGCTGGAAGGCAAACTACGATACATGGGTTACGCTGTTGATCTCTTGCGGCCGAGGATAGACATCCTTCTTATGTTCGACCCGCATAGAAGCTGGTGGGACAATAATAAACATCGCATACATATGAACTGGGAGTTTGCAAGCGAGGCAAAAGATCTTCAAGAAGTTGAGAAAGTTGCTGAAGGTGGTGGAGGCAATTACGTACCGGCCACAATCGCAGCAGCACGCCTCGCCATGGAGGTGAGAGCAAATGGTAGTTAGCCAAAGCGTTCTGGTGAGGCAACAAAACTCTCAATCTTCTTATCACCCACGCACCAAAATTTCTTTTTGGTGCGGGACTTCGCTCAAGTGAAACTGTCGATTTTCGCTACGCATATCTTTTTCGTTAATCTTTGCAATATTGGGTGGTATTATGGCACAGCAAGAGTAAAAATTAAAGTGCAAAATTCGGAATTATGGAATTCGCCTTCGGTGGGTTTTTTACTTATATTGACCTGATGTTTTTTCTTTTTTTTGGCTTGTTAGTATGTTAAACTGCTTTTGATTTTGTGAGCAAGGCACAGAGACAGAACTATGGAAGAATGGGAAATAAATAAGCCGTTAGGGCTGTGCTTCGGCACAGATAAGAAAATCGAATACGGCCAGGAGTATTTTGCCGCATTGGTCCAGACCGAGGAAGGACTGCAGCGCAGGGACTTTTGCCCCGACTACTGGCAGCAGGAACAGCCGGCGGTATTTTGCTACTGGAAAACAAAACTGCCCGACCCAGCCCAGAAAAAGCACTTGTTCGTTGACGATGATATGCTGATGACGTTTTTTGAACGGCTGGAAAAAGAAACCGAGCAGGAAAAAATAAACTTTCGGTTTGTTTTAATGCTGATTTTAATGCGCAAAAGATGTTTGAAATACGAGTCGTCCGGGACAGAAGATGGAAAAGAAATCTGGCGTTTGCGAGTTGCCGGCGAGAAGCACTTCGTTGAGGTGATAAATCCACATCTTACCGAAGAGCAAATCGAGCAGCTATCCTCGCAGATTGGCCAGATACTGCAGGTGGATTTGTAGATGACCGTCCATTGTCAAAGAAAGCTGTTGACCAGCGGTATTATCGCGGGTATGGTCTGGGCGACTTTGATTCTTGCCGGCTGTGCCGGACCCCGGATTATTACCCCTGTTGCGCTTTGTCCGGGCAAAAATTCTGTGCGCCAGTCGATATCGGTTTTAAAAATACGGTCGCAGGATGCCGCCTCTTTTAAGGCTAACGGCCAGTGCTTTGCGCAGTTTGATATTGACGGCCAAATATATAAAGAAAACTTTAATGTAAAACTCTGGGTTAGTCCTCCGACCGAGATTCGCTTGCAGGGTGACGTTGTTTTTAATCCCAGAGGGATTGATACCGGCTCGAATGACAGCGAATTTTGGCTGGCAATGAAGCCGAAAGAAATCGGCAACAGTTATTTCTGGGGACGTTGGTCTGATGGGGCCAGTTTTGAAAATTTTGCGCTTCGGCCGCAAATCCTGCTTGAAGCTCTTGGCGTATCCCGGATTAATAGCGAATACAACTGGTCTTTGGTAAACAAAGGTGGCCATGATGTTCTTACAAAGCGCGACGAACAGGGAGCGATAGTCAAAAAGATACATATCAGTTGCTGTGATTATCTCGTTCGAAAAATTGAGTATTTTGGTGCAGATGGACAAATAACTATCACGGTACAGTTGACTGAATACAAGGAAACCTCGGGCGGCTTTCCTGTTCCCGGTGTGATAGAGATTGTCGCTGTTGATGATAACGGCAAAGAAGATATGTTCAGAATCACGCTTAGGTCTGTGCGGGCGCAGCAGTTTAGCCAGAGACAACGGGAAGTTCTTTTTAATCGTCCTGCACCAAGAGGCTTTGAGCATATTTATAGAGTTATAAATGGCGAACTGGTAGAACAGCGGTAGAAGGATTTTTTAAGCGGAGCTTGTTTATGGATAGAGCCAATCTTGACAGTAGAATAAAACAGGGTTTGTTTTTGCTGGACGGGGCTATGGGAACGCAACTGATAACTCGCGGTCTCGAAGCAGGCAAGTGCAATGATTATCTGAATATCGAATCGCCTGATACGGTTCTTGATGTTCACAAAGCTTACTTCGAGGCCGGCAGCGATGCGGTTGTTACCAACACGTTCGGAGCTAATAAATATGCTCTGGCCAGGCATGGCCTGAGTGAAATGGTCGAGGAAATAAATAAAGCCGGTGCCCAAATAGCCCGCAATGCGGCAGGACAGCAGCGTTATGTTCTTGGTGACATAGGGCCCAGCGGCGAATTTCTGGAACCTTTGGGGACACTGAAGGCAGAGGAATTAAAAGAAGCTTTCAGCCAACAGGGGCAGGGACTTCTGGCAGGGGGGGCCGATGGTTTTATAATCGAAACGATGACGGCTGTTGATGAAGCAGCAGTTGCCATCGAAGCGATAAAATCAGTTTGCGATTTGCCTGTTTTTGTATCAATGTCCTTCGATAAAGCCGGCGAAGATTTCAAAACGATGATGGGTGTAGATGTCGAAGAGGCAGTATCAAAAATAGCGGCGCTGGGAGTTGATGCGATAGGATTTAATTGCGGCAAGATAGGGATTGAGGATTACATAAAGTTGGCAGGTAAATATATCTGTGCACTAAAGGCTGTAAATTCAGATATAGCGGTTTTGGCAGAACCCAATGCAGGACTTCCACAACTGATCGATGACAGGACGGTCTATAAATTGTCGGCCCGGGAATTTGCACAGGCGTGTCAAAAGATTCGTTCAGCCGGTGTGAGTGTTATTGGCGGCTGTTGCGGAACCAGTCCTGCGCACATCGAGGCATTGGCTAAAACGCTGAGAAAATGAACAGGTAATGAAATAATATACGTATTGACACTACTGTCCCATTAACTTGTGACTAAATTGTTGTAAACCGAATAAATATAATAGGTTGTGAGAAAAAATGATTGGGATCGATTTCAACTTGCACTTGACTCTTAGCCAATATACTTTCATGGATTTACTGAAAGGATTGGCCAATGCATGCTGGACGAATAATCTTCTCACAACTGTTAGACTTTCTTCCAAAAAAACAATTCGACAGATGCGTTCGACGATATCACGGCAACCATCGAATAAAAACGTTTTCCTGTTTCGATCAATATCTGTGCATGGCGTTTGCCCAGATAACATATCGTCAGAGCCTTCGAGACATCGAAAACTGTCTTCGGGCAATGCAGCCGAAACTTTACCATTGCGGCATACGCGGGAATGTTTCACGTAATACATTGGCAAATGCAAACGAACATCGAGACTGGAAAATCTATGCCGACTTCGCGCAGGTTTTGATAGGCAAAGCTCGGACACTTTATGCCAACGAAGATTTCGGCATTCAACTGAACCGAGAGGTCTATGCTCTGGATTCAACAACCATCGACTTATGTCTTTCACTGTTTCCATGGGCAAAATTTCGCAAGCACAAAGCCGCAGTCAAGCTACACACGCTGATGGACTTAAAAGGGTCTATACCCACGTTTATCCGCATTACAGACGGAAAAGTTCACGATGTCAATATTCTCGACGACCTGATTTTAGAACCTGGTGCAATTTACATCATGGATCGTGGTTACCTCGACTTCGCTCGTCTTTATACGTTCACTCAAAACCTTTCAACGTTCATTACA
>SDBV01004163.1_pt1 | contig 20946 bp, 19 predicted proteins | sample 2277081 | NCBI WGS metagenome assembly SDBV01 (sample SAMN10402039, study PRJNA504765) | marine sediment metagenome | isolation source: marine sediment core GS10_PC15, 223 cmbsf | place: Arctic Ocean: Southern Knipovich Ridge | collected 2010 | reverse complement strand
GATATTCCTGCAGGAAGGATCGGTCAACCTCATGAACTGGGTAGTCTGGCAGCTTTTCTGGCCTCAGAGAATGCAGGTTTTATTACTGGACAGGTAATTGCAGTAGACGGAGGTTATACGCGAGGTATTTTATAGAGAGTAACGAAGGGTGAAGCCCTGTGTTATGGCGCAACCGTAACTCTCTAAGCCCTGAAAGGGCGATATATATAATAGATCAGATAGCATCGATCTCTTTCGCTGCAAGAACAGCAGCTCCCACCAGGTTTGCATTAATTCCTCTTTCATCGATGACAGATGGGCGCAGATAATTCATGAAACCCATTTTACCCAGAAGTCGCTGAGTGGATGGTCCAAAGTATGGCAGCGCATAACTGGGTTTTCCACCCAGGCAGATCGGAATATTATCAGGCATGCCGTCCTTTCGGCTTGCTCTGATCAGTTCTCTGGTGGCATATGCAAGTATTTTGCCGTAGAGTCTGTCAGTATTAATGGCCGATTCAACCCGCATGCTTGAAAGTTTACTTATATACTTTCCTGCCACTGAAGGATTGGACATCTTCTCTGCCTCACTTAGATCGAGAAATCTTTCATAAAAATCATCGTCCCCTACGATAGCCCTGAATAATCGTAACCGTCCGGGGCCGGAGAGGATGGTTTCTGCTCTTAATGATTCGGTGTCCCCACCAGGACCTGTCAGAGCTACAGAGCCCAATTCTTTCTGCAGGATATTTTCAAAGCGTTCATAAGAACTGTTGACCTCGGAGAACAGAGTTCGTATATCCAGTTTATTAAGCGGAATTGCATATCCTGGTTCGTTGGTCAGATGAAGAGCTGAATCATCTCCTTTCCAGTCTGTTGAAGGAAAGTTTATTACACCATCCTTCGAGATCCAGGCTCCACCCCATCCGCCTCCGAACACCCAGTACAGAAGTTCCATTCTCAGCACACTCCACTCTGCAAGAGCTCCTGCATTTGCATCATTATCGATTGCTATCGGAAGATTAAAGATACTCCTAAGGGACGATTTAAGGTTGTGATCTTTAAATGCCGGGATATTGGTAATTAGAAGAAATGTTCCATCATTCCCCAGAATACCAGCGGTTGCAATACCTATAGCACTGATATCCCTGATTGATAAACCTGTCTTCTTCAATAGTTGTGAGATATACTGTTCAATTGAAGAACAGTATGAATTGAAATCCGGTCCATACGCTACTATTGGAATAATAGATTCCACTATCTGATTATGGATCCCTCTGAAAACTGCTATTTTTGTACCTTGCCCAGCTCCCAGGTCAATGGATAAGTAATAAGGTTCCGTCATTCTACCTAAGCCCCGCTCTTACTCTAATTATTTGATAAACTTCTTCAGGATCAGATACATCCATAAGGATATGTTCAGTCTTACAGTCTATATAATCAACCTGCTCTTCAGTACTGTACTCTACATCCCACTTCTTGAAAATAGTTTCAGCAGGTTTGCTGACGATACCGCCGACTACTTTTCTGATGCCCAGGCGGACTATCAACAAAGCAGAGGCTTTTCCTATTATTTTATCATATAGAACAAGTTCCGCCGGGTCATAGTCTTCTTTCTCAAGGAAGTCTTCCAGATCGAAGAGAGGATGGAGCCATTTCCCGTTACTGGAAAAGATGATCCTGTTTTCAAATTTTAGTTCAAGTGAATATTCTGCCATTTATATATCTCCGGATTCTATCTGTTTTTAAGATAAGATTTTAAATCCCTGTAATAGTTTGCATGAGAGCCCAGCATAATTAATTCAATGCTGTCTGCCACAATTCGATATGATAATAAATATAATGCTGTCTTAATTTTGAACTTATATACAAAAATACCCTTTAAATCTCCCTTTTTTTCAGTTCCGAGTAGAGGGTTCTTTTTTATTTCCTTAATTTCTGTGTCGAGTAAGAATTTATCTTTCTTGCTTAGTTTTTTTACTTTATTCTCAAAAGATCTTGATTGATAAACATCCATTTATATTATCCAAACTTATATTCAGTTTTTTCACCTGAGTTTAGCTCTTCAATGCCAAGAAATATTTCTTTTATAAGATCATATGTCAAATCAGGGTTTTCTTCTGAACATTTACCTATAGTTGCCCAATGTTCAATCTGTCCTGTTAGAGATCTGTGATCAACCTTACTGAATTTTCTTGCTTCGCTCACTAGTTTTTCAGAAATACGAACTGCTGTTGCCATTTTACGACTCCATTATTTACAAATTCTTCTGTATATAATATATATCATATAGTTGCAATATGCAACATAATGATTCTTTGAATGCGGATAAAGCTAAAAAAAAATAAAACCAGTAATCATTACAGTTATTTTCTTTATCTATTAAGAGTATATTTATCAGAAATGGAGGATTTTATGAGTTTTTCAGATAATGTTGTATACTGCCCGGAATGCGGAAAGGAAAAAAAGCTTTCTGTTTGCTGTGGTAAGGATATGATTGTAACCACGAAAGAGTCTCTAAAAGGAGTTACAGCCTTAATTTTCCTCTTCTATGTGATGAGGATCATTCGATTGCTAAAAGCTTTGGTGTATGGGGAGAGAAAAAGATGTATGGTAAAACCTATATGGGTATTAAAAGATCGTCATTTCTCATAGACGGGACTGGTAAAATTATAGAAGCATGGTATAAAGTAAGTCCAAAGAATACTGTTCCATTTGCGAAGGCAGTGCTTTAAATCCAGGATTTGTATGAAAATAACTGTGAGAAATAATGTAAGGGCACGGCGCGCCGTGCCCCAACGGCTGACCCGATTCATCGTGCCCATGCTGATAATCATCTCTATATTAATATCCTGCCAATCTGTTCCCGAACAGGATACAGTAGAGGCGCGATTTATCGCGTCTTCATCTCCATCCGGGGGATCTCAGTCTGATACGGAGGAAGAACCAAAACCGATTGATAGCGTAGAAGCACAAAATCTTGTGCCTGATGAATCACCTGATATAACTGTCCCGGAGTCATCCGGTATTACAACACCTGTCAGTTATCCTCAGCTTTTGGATAGGGCCATAGAAAATATCATACTGGATACAATACCCGGGTCCTTTCTTCCTGTTACCAATGATGATGGTCATATAAAAATTATATACAGTGACCTGGATCGAAATGGTTACAGGGATGCATTTTTTCTGGTTGTAAAAAACAGAGAAAATCTGGATGCTGGCTTCAGTAATCTTTCCGATGTTTCTCATCTGATAAAAAATGAAAGGCAGCCTGTCGATTTCTTTCTTTCTGTTTATCTTCAGCTGCAGGGTAGTATGATCTCCATGTTCAGAATCCCTATAGGTTCAAGTGTTGTAATAAGCGATTTCGGGGCAGTATCTATTAAAGAGGGGGCTGATCTGCCCCTTGGAATCAATATTTCATTTCAAACTGTGAAGGGTACCGACCGGGAGTGGATTATCTTTTCCAGTTATAACAAGTTTTCATTGTTCTCCATGGCAGAAACTATTTCAGTATACAGTGACTCTTATGATATTGATGGAGATAATATAATTGATATAGTTGATTGGGAAGACGGTCTTGAAGAAGGTACTGGCTATGAAACCTATCTTACGTGGTATCGGTGGAATGGAAGGGAATACAGAGAATATAAAAGTACTAATATTGTTCGTAATCTAAATGGATTTCTTGAACAGTCAAGACTTTATTTGTCATTTGAGCAGATGGACGAATTCTTCAGGTATAGTTTGAGCCCGAAAGATTATAGAAGGTATAAAGATTCAGGAGAAAGTTATTCTGACTGGCTGCAGAAAGTTTTTCGTCCTGTTCCCGGTAGTAATTCTGAAAAAGATGAACTTGAGAATTGCGGTAAATTCCGTTCCATTATATTTCCGCAAGTTTTTGAAAATCCCTATTCTCCCAGAGACAATACACTTCGTATATGCAATATTAATGTAAGGTTTGTTTGTTCAGATGGGTACAGCTATATACGAACTGCAAGAATACAGATGAACCCGAATCCCTTTCGGAAACCACAATTCTCATTTTACTTGGAATAAGAATTTAGGCAAATAGTAGGGGTACGGCGCGCCGTGCCCCTACTTGCAAAATTATGCCTCTTAAGTTAGAGTAGCCCAATGAGCAAGTACATCATTGAAGGCAATTTCCCTTTGAAGGGCAGAATAACAGCAAGCGGTAATAAGAATGCTGCTCTTCCATGTATAGCCGCCACTCTCCTGACTGATGATGAGGTCATTTTAAAAAATATTCCTGAAATTGAAGACGTTCATGTAATGTTTGATGTTTTAAAATCTCTTGGAGTAGATGTATCCCGGAGGAGTCACGGGGAATATAGAATAAAAACAACTGAAATAAAATCATCAGAGATACAGGCAGAACATGCCAGAAATATCAGGGCCTCAATCCTGTTTGCAGGACCTCTTTTGGCTAGAACCGGAAAGGTACTGCTTCCTCCTCCCGGGGGTGATGTAATCGGGCGGCGAAGACTGGATACTCATTTTCTGGCTTTCAGTGCTCTTGGTGTACAGATTGAGATAGATGGTATGTTCAAACTTAATGCTAATAAGCTTATGGGTACTGATATTTTTCTGGATGAAGCTTCGGTTACTGCAACAGAAAATGCGATTATGGCTGCATCTCTTGCATCCGGTAAAACTACTATCACAAATGCTGCAAGTGAACCTCATGTGCAGGATCTATGTAATATGCTGAATTCTATGGGAGCCAGGATAACTGGAATCGGTTCTAATATACTTCATATAGATGGAGTTAAAAAACTGGGAGGAACCGAGTTCGAGATGGGCTCTGATTTTATGGAAGTTGGTTCTTATATCGGTCTTGCGGCTGTTACAAGAGGGGAGCTGGAGATCGGGAATGCAGGACCCGAAAATCTGCAGATGACTAAAATTGCCTTTAATAAACTGGGTATTCATTGGGAGACAGATGGTTCAACAATTAGAATCCCATCCGGGCAGGAAATGAGGGTAAGCCCTGAGCTGGGCGGCATGATACCCAAGATTGATGATGCCCCCTGGCCTGGCTTTCCTGCAGACTTAACAAGTATAATGACGGTAGTAGCAACACAGGTTGAAGGTACTGTACTGATTCATGAAAAACTGTTTGAATCCAGGATGTTTTTTGTTGATAAATTAATTGGTATGGGCGCAAGGATAATTCTCTGTGATCCTCATCGGGCTGTAGTAAGCGGACCATCACGACTCAAGGGGGCTGAGTTAGTTTCCCCTGATGTAAGGGCAGGTATGGCAATGGTTCTTGCTGCTTTGTGTGCCGAAGGTAAAAGTGAGATACAAAATGTGTATCAGATTGAAAGAGGCTATGAGCGTTTAGCTGAAAAGCTCACCTCACTTGGGGCAAAGATAGAAAGAGTGTAGTTTTACTCCCTCTGACCTGCAATAGAGACCAGAGCAAGAAATAAAATTATTGCCTGCGATACTAAGATAATAGTAAGTGCCAAATAGAACCCTGTCTTAAGAAAGGCGAATCCCAGCAGCAGTTTCATACCATATTCATATATAGAAAGAATGTTGCTAAGAAGAAATGGAATAATTGGAACCAGTATAATCGCCAGCCATGGAACTGTGTATTTACGAATACGAAGGAACCACCCAAGGCTGACAGAAATAAATGAGATAATCAGAAAAGTAAAGGGTTTAAGAATCCTTTCAAGAAGCAGGATCTGTGCAGGTTCTTTTATATAGCCGTAATTGCTGAAAATAGAAGCAAAGTGGAACAGCTCCAGGACATTCATAAACCTGGTACTATTTCCAATCTGTCCCAGATATGTAAGTTCATCAAGCTTTGGCGTGAGCCTGAGTATGATATCTTCAGGGCTACTGGTTTTTCCAATTAGATATTCAGGCTTGATACTGATATTGCTGTTATCTCTGTCAATTGCATGCATGATGATCGAATTTGAATTTGAACCAGAAATATATTTACCATAAGGGGCCCTGTAATGCCTTGATATTTCACCAGTCTCATCAATTGTCATGACTTCTATGTTGAAGAAGAATGCTTCCTCTTCTTCCAGAAGAATCATTTTACCTATATATATAAGTGTTAGATCATCAGCAAGAAAAACAATATCGTCTATACCAGGCAGTGATTCATACTCTTCTGCTTCTGCAGTAAAAAAAGAGATTTTGGAAATTTCTTCCAATGAGCGCCCCAGAAACTCCCCGATATCTCCATCGTCGGCTGATGACTCTGAAAGTTCTCTAAAAATATAGTATGCACCGATGGGGTCTCCCTCCTCCAGTTTATCAAATCCAGTTCTCTTAAGCTCAAAATATTTTTTTGCTTCTCTTTCAGACTGGTTAGGTTCCAGTGATCGAATTGCCTCTCTTGATTCAGCTGCCAGACGTTGTGCCTCCTGCCTGGATGGGTCAAGTTCAAATGCCAGGTTTGCATGATAGAGAGCTGAAAAATAATCCTCACGTAGATAGTAGTCACTGGCCTTTTTTATCAGATCAGCTGCTTTCATTCCATTTTCTTCATTAACAGCTTTTGGTTCATCTATAGATTTGTCCGCAACTGTTTTTATAGCTATAGTACTTTCAGCCCAATCGAGAGTATCTTTTACTACTGGATTACCAGGATCAATCTGTAAATATGCTCTAAGCATCAGAATTATACTGCCAAGATCCTTATCTGGTTTTCCTGAATCTATCTCTTTATCAGCCTTCTCAAAATAATCTACTGCGATTTCTGTTAAATAGAGCTGTTCTGATTGCTTCTTCAGAACTCCCGGAAGTATCCCCTCTGTCAGACCGGTAAAAACAAGAGTTAAAATGAGGAAAAGGAAGATACTTTTACCAATTACATCCACAAAAGGCATTTGTATACCCTGTGCTCCTAACTTCCATGGAAAAAATAAAGAGAAGGCAATTATTAATGCAGTACTCTGAATTGGAAGCAGATATTGAATAAATAATCTAAGGGAATTAGACATTATCCAGCTTATTTTAAAATTTGACAGTACCTCCGTATCTGATGCTGGTTTATTTCTGGAAATAGAAATATCCATATTCAGTCCGGCAGCATCCGGATTTGTCAGAGTTTCTCCAACAATGTTTATACTGGCAAAGTTATATATTGAGAATGAGAAAAAAACGATAAAAGCCAATAGATAGAATATGACTATTATTATGATTGTATTCCGGGTCAGTTTATCCATTTCTATTTGCCATATTCCTGTTTTTGATGAATAAAATATCCCAGAGGAACAGGAGTAGTGCAGCAATTAACAGGATAGCTGCTGGTGCCAGATCAGCTGCAGATGAAGTTCGTAAGAAACTGATAGCTTTTTGGGTGAGGTCGCTGTAGCTGAGCCTGTAATAAGCGGGAAAGAGTCTGATAACTGCAACTGCCAGCAGTCCATTTAAGAAGGGCCAACTGGATAGTTTTATTATAGTCCAGCATCCTACTGCAAATGCAATCTGACTAAGTGCTGTTATCATGAACATTAAGTGTGATTTTTCGAAAATATCTTTGATTGATTGATTAAAAATTACCAGGTCTTCCAATAGGTTCTTAAAAAGTTTTGGTGGATAAAAAATTTCTGTAAAATAGGGATTTACAGGTTCGATAGCCAATTTTTCCATATTTTCTGACATCAACTCATTAGTATCCGGCATATATCTGACATTCCGATAAACAGAAAAAGATGATTCTTCCATACTGCTTTTTAATTCTATTGCCAGTACCTCCCCGTTTTTTTCATTCACATATACTTTTGAATGTACTAAAGGGTTGATTTTTCCATAATATAGATGATTGACTGAGACTAGCGGGCGAGGATCTGAAATCTTGTCCAGCATGTAAAGACCAGTATAACCAGCATAGTAGATGATACCTGCTGTAATTAAAGTAAAGAGTGCAGCAAAACCGCGGTTAGCAGGAGTTTTGAGTGTATTGATTAAGGATAATACGACACTTATCAGAACCACTATTGGAAATATATTCAGCATTATTCCGGGAAGATGGCTAATAAAGGTAGCTATTGTAAGAGAAACCTCCGGACCATAACTGCTGGTAAACAAATAGAGGTATGTCCCCAGGCAAACCAGAGTACTTATTATAATTATCAACAGTATCTGCACCAGCGGCAGTAAAATAGATCCTTTCACTTGTTAATCCAGTATCCAGAATACTCTATCATAGTAATATATGCAATTCAAATAAATTTCATTCAAATAAATACCATTCCTGATAGCTATTATCATTTTGACTTTTACTGCATTCTTGACAGTCCCCTACCAGTCTTTTATCATCAAATTATCCGAGGGACAGTTGACTCTGAATAAATTTCTAATAATAGTATTTTTTATTTCCACTTTAATTATAGTAAGCTGCCGTACACAACCGTCTGTTCTTGAAGATACTGAACCTTTTGTCCCCATTCAGCCGGAAAGAGCTGATATTACACCAGAAGTTACACCGGAAGTTACACCGGAAGTTATACCGGAAGTACGGCTCGAACCTGAGTCAGTATCTGCGGAAGAAACTTCCGATTTGCTTGTTGAGATTAGTACTGATGTCTATAACAGAAACTGGTTTGAGGAGCGTCTGCGGTCGTTTGATAAAAATCTCATTGGATCAATGATTTCCGTCAGTTTAATTCCACTACTTTCTGCAGAAGAGGATCAAATCCTGAACTTTGTGAACGAAATGAGTTTGAAAGAAAAGCTTGGACAGCTGTTTATTCTTGACCTGAAGGATGCTGACAAGGATGTCTACTTAACCGAAATAGATGATGACCTTGAAATACTGCTGAAGGAGTTTAAACCAGGAGGAGTTATTTTTTTCGGGAATAATATCAATTCCAATCAGCAGGTTGAAAAATTTATTTCGGAACTTCAGGCCTCTTCTATAATACCTCTATTTATTACAGTAGATCAGGAGGGCGGGAGGGTGTCCCGCTTAAACAGCAGTTCCGGTATGCAGGTCTCTAAAATTCCTTCACATCAGGTTCTGGGTAATCTTGGTGATCCTGATGCAGCATGGCAGGTAGGCAGGCTTATTGGTATTGAACTTGGCAGTCTTGGATTCAATATGAACTTTGCTCCGGTAGCAGATATCAATTCTAATCCTGATAATCCTGTTCTTGGGGATCGCTCCTTTTCGGAAGATAGTGAAATTGTAACCCGGATGGTTCAACCCTTTGTTCAGGGGCTGCAGGAATCCGGAGTTTTGAGTGTTATCAAACATTTTCCGGGACATGGGGATACATCATCAGACCCCCATAGTGGAGAGGTTTCGGTAGAGCTTACCCTGGAAGAGCTGCAGAGTCGTGAATTTCTACCATTTCATGCAGGGATTGCCCAGGGAGTAAGTGCTGTTATGATAGCCCATATTAATACTCCCCTTATCGAAGAAACAAATGGTCTTCCTGCCACAATGTCCGCTTTTTTTATCCAGGATATCCTCAGAAAAGAGATGGGTTTCAGGGGAATGATAATAAGTGATTCCTTCTCCATGGGAGCTGTACGGAATTACTGGTCACCAGGGGAATCAGCTGCAGTATTCATTGCAGCGGGAGGGGATATTATTCTCCGTCCTGCTGATGCCCAGGTCGCCATGGAAGGACTTTTGAAATCCTATAATAAGGGAACATTAACTGAAGAAAGGATAAATGAATCTGTTGTACGTATTCTTTCTTCTAAACTGCGTTTTGGTCTTTTTACAGATCAGCCTCCATCAACCTTCCCCGTTTTTGAGGATCACAAGTTGATTATGGATGAGATTACCATACGATACCAGGGATTGTCAGATAGATGATAACCTGAATATTATTTAAATTCGTAATATTTTTACATAACTCTTGACATATTTGTATAGACATGTTATTCTTTTAATAAAGGTTATAACGTTATAATCTTTACATATGTTAGGAGTAATTATGTTGGATCTCAGCAGTCCTGTACCCCTTTATTTTCAGATTCAGGAAATTCTACGGAGAGAAATCCTTGATGGAAAATATAACCCGGGTGATTTAATCCCCACCGAGAAGGAACTTCAGGAACTGTACAGTGTATCCAGAATAACTGTCCGTAATGCGATTAATGGACTGGTAATTGATGATCTGCTGATAAAAAAACAGGGACGCGGCACACTAGTTGCTTATCCAAAGATGCTGGAAGAAGGTAGTTCAACACTTCAGAGCTTTACTGAGAAGATGGAGCAGCAGGGATTAAAGATATCGACTGAAGTTTTTGAAGTAGTAAGAATTCCAGCAACTGAAAGGCTTACTGAACACCTGAATATCGGAGAAGGCGAAGAAATTATCTATTCAAAACGCCTCAGGAAGGTGGATGGTGAGCCGATAGCGCTTTTTGAGAACTATATCAGTACCGGGACTGGTGTAACGGAGAAAGACGATTTCAGTGGTTCAATTTTTAATCTTCTGGAAAAAAAATACGGCATAAAAATTTCCGGTTCGGAAAAAGTGATTGAAGCTGGTATTGTAAGGAATGAAGATGCAGCTCTTTTAAATATATCAGCCGGGGACCCGGTTCTCATCATCAGATATACAACTTTTGATGCTGATAACAATTGTATTGAATACGCAGAGGGTATTTACAGGGCTGACCGCTACAAATATATGGTCAGATTGAAAAGATAAGGAAAGCAGAATGTACGTTGGTATCGACATAGGGACTAGCAGCTTAAAGGCGGTAATGGGACTCAAATCAGGTACTTATACGATATCTGAGCGGTATGCAAAAGAAATGTTTTATGGTGGACATCACAGAGCGGATCTTTTTCGACAATCAGTGCTGACTTTTTTATGGAAGATATCAGATTTCAGCCGCAAAACGGGTGAGAAAATAGAAGGAATCGGTTTATGCGGGCATGGTCCCAGTATTATGCTCATTGATGATAGGGGCAATCCTCTTACTGACATTATTACATGGCAGGACAGCAGTGCAGCCCGGTTAGCAGATGAGCTCAAGACCACAATAAATGGTTTTACCAAAGACGGGACCAGTTACGAGGCCAAGCTTCTTAAGCTTTTTACAGACAGGAAGGGTCTTTTTTCCGATGGCATAAAGGCTCTGTATCCTAAGGATTATGTAATTTTTCTTTTAACCGGCCGAATAGTTATAGATTTTCCCACAGCTGCTACACTCGCCTTTTTTAGGACCGACAGCAGGTTGTTTGATACATACTCTACAGACATTCCGACAGATATATTTCCTGAAGTTGTAGATTCATGGGATGAAGCGGGAAGGACAGCTACCACATTTTCCAGAGGCTGTGGTTTGGCCGACGGTATTCCTGTTATTACAGGTGGGATCGACGCCTGGTGCGAGGCTCTGGGAGCGGGAGCTATAGATGACGGGATGATGGTAGATGGTTCCGGAACTTCTACATGCATCACATGCTGCAGGAAGGGGGAAAGCTCAAACCTTTATCATGTGATTCCGGAGAGGTCCCTGGATATTGAAACTATGTCATCTACCGGTGCTTCCATAGCCTGGCTTATGGATATCTTAAATATTGATCTCGCTGAAATAACAAAAATCGACTCGTTTATACCTGTGCCGGTTATCTATTTACCCTATCTTAACGGAGAGCGCAGCCCAATCTGGGATGAGAGAGCTTCCGCATCATTTACAGGAGTTAGCTCAGATAATGACAGAGAAGATCTGATAAAAAGCGTACTCCAGGGGGTCTCATTCGGGACAAAGCAATGTATTGAGCTGGCAGGAAAAGGAAGTGAATATTCCGGTTCCGGTATCAGAGCAGTCGGGGGCGGAGCAAATAATAAAGTGCTCCTTCAGTATAAGGCCGATATCACAGGGATCAGATATATCTCCATGAAGGAAACAGACGCTGCCCCTCTTGGAGCCATGATACTGGCATCCTTTGGCTGTGGGGAAGGAAGCATTGCAGAGTTAACAGAAAGATGGGTAAAGATAAATTTTGAGATTGTTCCTGATAATACATATAGAGAAGTTTGGGAGCAGTTGTTTGCTATTTACTCAGATCAATTTAATAGCCTGAAAGGGACAAGTCATAGCTTATTCGATATAAGAAATGAGCTTAAAAAGTACAGATAAAGGAGTGTTTTTATGCGAAGACTGGGAAATATTTTCAGAGAAGATAATAAAGCGGTAATCGTAGCAATGGATCATGGCCTGGGGCTGGACGTACTTCCGGAGATGGCAGAAACATCTAAAATACTATCCAGTATTGTCAATGGAGGAGCTGATGCTGTTCTTGCAGGTTATGGAATGGCGCGTACCTTTTTCGAAGAACTTAAGGGAACCGGCCTCATTTTGAGGGTGGATGGCGGTAATTCTGCTCTTTCATCCTTCCATACCGGGAACAGAATGCTGGATTCAGAAGACGCACTTAGAGAAGGTGCTGACTGTCTGGCTTGTATGGGGTTCCTGGGAACCACTAACGAGGTTGATACACTTCTAAATATATCCGAACTAGCTGCGGAAGCTCATGGGTGGGGACTTCCCCTTTTAGCTGAAATGCTGCCGGGAGGATTCTCATCAGAACCTGCCAAGACAGTTGAGAATGTAAGGCTGGCTGCGAGAATTGGAGCCGAACTGGGAGCAGATATAATAAAAACCAGCTTTGTCGGAAGTGTCGCCGAGTTCAGAACTGTGGTCGAAGGCTGTTTCAAGCCTGTTATAGTTCTTGGAGGGGCCAAGGTAAAAAACCTTCAGGATCTCTTTGAAGTTGTTGAGAAAGCCATGGAGGCCGGGGCCCGGGGAGTTGCAATCGGCAGGAATGTATGGCAGCACGCGGATCCGGGAGCTGTGACCGCTGCTCTTGTAGAGATGGTTCATGATGAACGTCGTGCTTCAGAAGTGGGGAAAAATCTATGAAAGCAGTAGCTGTTACAGGCAGGGAAAAGGTGGAAGTCCTGGAGGTAAAAAATCCTGTTCCAGGGCATGGTCAGGTGTTGATTAAAATTCATACATGCCTTTTGTGCACATGGGAGCAGCGCATATTCTCAGGGGAATCAGGTATGGGTCTTCCCTTTATTCCGGGGCATGAGGCTGCCGGAGAAATTGCTGCAATCCCGGAAGGCACTGTTACATCCTTCAAACCCGGAGATCATGTTGTTTTTAAAACCCTTGATGACTGCGGACATTGTTCGTTCTGTTATCAGGGATTTAATAATCTTTGCGGTGGAAAATTTGAAAAAAGAGTATATGGAGATATATCATCCAGTGGCGGACTGGCTGAGTACATAGCCCTGGATGTGAGCAAGGTTTTCCTTGTTTCGGACCGGATTTCTTATGGTGAAGCCGCGTTCACAGAACCTCTTGCATGTTGTGTTCACAGTATAAGAAGGGTTAATCCTGATTTTGGTGAAACTGTTGTGGTTATCGGGGCCGGCCTAATGGGACTACTCCATCTGAAGCTGTCGCTGTTGCGCGGTTGCAGGGTTATTATGATCGAGCCCAGGGAAGACAGAAGAGCGATTGCCCTGAAGGCAGGAGCTCATTTTGTTATAGACCCTGTCAATGAAAATTCAGAATCGATGATTTCAGATCTGACCGATGGAGATGGAGTGGAATATATCTTTTTTACAGCTGCAAAATCATCTATTGCAGAAGATGCTTTCAAGTTTCTTAAAAAGATGGGCATCATTGTTTATTATGGTTCTTTTCATCCAAATGATCCGGTAACAATAGATCCAAACAAGGTTCATTATGGAGAATATGTTATTACCGGTTCATATAGCCCGTCAACCATCGATTTTTATACTGCATCAAGGTTGCTTTCCAGTAGCTTAATAGATGTGAAGGATTTTTTATCCGAAGAGTGGAGCGTTAAGGATGCTCAGAAAGCAATGGAAAGATCTTTGGATCCGGATACATTCCGGGTTGCAATAAATTTTTAATTACTATCCGGTGTCTACCTGAAATTGAACTCCATTGGTATCCGGATAGAAAAAATATTATAGGAGAGGAAGATGAGAAAAAACAAAGTATTGTTTTTAGTTTCGATCATGCTTCTGGTTTGCGTGATGGCTTTCGCAGGCGGAAGAAAGGAACCGGAAAAGGTACAGGAAACTAAAGCTCCGGTAGTGGAGCAGGCCCTGCCTTACGAAGGGGCTGTACTTCATTTCGCAGTAATGGCGGACCAGTTTGCCGGTTACACTAAGGTCCTCAGTAAAGAGTTCAAGGAGAAAACAGGTGCGGATGTCAGAATTAGTATCCTGGGCTACGTTGAATTGATGCAGAAGATAACTCAGGACTTTGCGACAGGATCAGCTCAATACGATCTGGCAACAATGGATATTGTCTGGACCGGTCAGTTTGAACAGGAAGGGTGGACAAAAGATCTGACACAATGGATAGCCAGAGATAAAGCAGAGATTGATTACGATGATATTGTAAAGGTTCTCTGGGTTATGGGCGATTGGAATGGCAGACAGATAGGATATCCTTTATCAGGGTATGCAAACAGTCTTATCTATAGAAAAGACCTGTTTGAAGATGCCGGTGAGAAAGCCGCTTTTAAGAGCAAGTACGGTTATGAACTTGCTGTACCTGAGACTATGGACCAGCTTGGTGATATTGCTGAGTTCTTTTCCAGACCTGATGAAAACATGTACGGCCTTGTATCCAACGGAGCAAGGGGACCGGCTGTCGCTCAGGACTGGATGGAATATATGAGAGGATTCGGCGGGCAGGTTATAAACGCAAGCGGTGAAGTAACTGTCAACAGCAAAGAGTGTGTGAAATCGTTAGAGTTTTTTGTAAAGATGTTTGACAACTGGGCTCCTGCAGGTGCAATCGGCTACTGGTGGGATGACAGAGAATCGTCATACAGGACAGGTCAGTCTGTTATGCAGGCTTCCTGGAGTATTGCCAGAGCAGGATATGAGGATGAATCAATATCACTTGTTGCCGGAAAGACCGGAATGGCTGTTACACCAAGAGTTGCAGGTCGTGATGCAGGTTATGGTGTCGGCGGATGGGGAGTTTCTATAAATGCAGATTCTTCAGATAAGAATGCAGAAATAGCCTGGGAATTTATAAAATATATTACCAGTAAAGATGCACAGAAAGACTGGATGAGAAACGATGGAGCTCCAATTCGGTATTCAACCCTTAAAGATCCTGAACTTAATAAGGAAATGCCGTGGTTAGGCAATATATTAACAGTCTTTGAGAACGGTGATGGTGATTACAGACCAAGAGTTCCGGAATACAGTCAGATCCAGGATATCCTGGGCCTAAGAATAAATCAGGCAATTACCCATGAGCTTGGAGTTAAAGAAGCTCTTGATCTGGCAGCTGGAGAGATTAAAGCTCTTTTCTAATATCAGTGTTAATAGAAGTTCAAATAATTCAGGCCGGATGCTAGGCATCCGGCCTTTTCCGGAGGTCTGAATGACTTTAAGTGGTCTGCTGTCAATTGATAAAAAGAAAAGCACCCTCATGTGGTTTATTGTTCCAATATCAGTTTATATGATTGTATTTTTTCTCTATCCGGTTCTCTACAATATATTTATTGGTTTTTTTGATCTTAAACTTGGAGGCACACCTGTTTTTAATGGAGCAGCAAACTACAGGGAGATGCTTGCAGATACTCAGTTTCTTAAATCTCTGGTAACAACTTTTATTTTTGTATTTGCCGCTGTATCTGTGGAAGTACTCTTTGGAATGCTTATTGCATTTCTTTTGAATCATGAAAACAGAATAATGGAGATTATACGGACATTTATCCTTATTCCAACTGTTTTTACACCCCTGGTTGCAGGTATGGTATGGAAGGCCCTGTATCATCCTGATATGGGAATGATAACCTACTATCTTAGAAAACTGGGAGTGGATATCGGCAGAGGTCTGATTGTTGAAAGGTCTCTGGCTCTTGGCGCTATTGTTGTTGTTGATGTCTGGGAGTGGACCCCCCTGATGGTTATTATCATTCTTGCAGGTCTTAAAAGTCTTCCAACTGAACCCTATGAAGCAGCAAGGATAGACGGTGCCGGTGAAATTCCGATTTTTTTTAGAATTACACTTCCTCTGCTAAGGCCTACTCTTCTTGTAGCGCTTCTTATAAGAACACTGGATGCATTGAAGGTTTTTGATATCATATGGGCGATTACCGGAGGAGGCCCCGGTACATCTACAACGGTCGCAAATCTCCGGATATATGAGATAGGAATGAACCATCTGCGGATTGGGTATGCTGCCGCTCTTTCCAATGTTCTTCTGATCATCGGTGTGATCATCGGTGTGATTTTTATCAGATTCATCTATGAAAAAGGGGAGATATAATATGTCTGTAGTTGGAAAAAACAACGCGATGGCAACAACCCTGAATGCATTCAGGATACTGATGATTCTACTAATACTGGTTTTTATAGCCATTCCTGTTATGTGGATTCTCTCAACCTCTCTTGCACAGCGTATCGCCATGTTTAAACTCCCTCCAAAGATGTTTTCTGCATTTATTATTGAGAATTTCATATATGTCTTTACCAGGATGGAGATAAACAGATGGATTATGAACAGTCTGATAATATCTTTAGGGACAATGACTCTTTCACTGATTCTTGGTGTTCCGGCGGGCTATGCTTTTTCAAGAATCAATTTCAGAGGCAAGAAGGCCCTGCTGATCATTATCCTTCTTACAAGGGCTTTGCCTACAATAGTTCTTATTATGCCTTTCAGGATAATTATGCAGAGTATAGGATTACTGGGTACCAGAACTGCAGTTATTCTTATTGATACTGTTTATAATGCCGCCTTTACTTTCTGGCTTATGAGTGGAATTTTCGAATCAATTCCTTCTGACCTCGAAGACGCCGCCAGAATTGACGGCTGTAATCCGGTTCAGGCCTTTCTGCATATCGCAGTTCCCTTAAGTAAACCAGGTCTTGTAACTTCCGCCCTTTTTGCATTTATTTTTTCCTGGAATGATTTTCTTTTTGCGTTGACCCTTACTTCTCCGGATACCACTACACTCCCTCTTGGTATGCTTAGTACCTTTGGTATCATGCAGCAGGGATGGACTTATATGGCGGCAATGGGAGTTGTAGCAATATTTCCTGTTATTCTCCTATCCTTATTGCTTCAGAAGTATTATATCAGTGGTCTCACATTTGGTGGAGTCAAATAGGTAGGGAAGGGAAACCGGAGACCGAAAACCGGAGACGGGGGGATGGCAGATTTCAAAATCCTCTGTAGTTTCCAGTCATTCTTCCTTCGGCCTCCCGTCTCCATTCTCCAGTTCCCTTAGTTTCCTCTGGCCTTTTAATCTGCCCCGTGTTATTATTTTAACGTTATAGGTAGATGCATGATGCACTATAGCCGGAGGGAGAAAATATTATGCGCATAGTTGATCTGATACTAAGGAAAAAAAGGGGAGAGGTACTTTCCCGGGAAGAGATTAAATTTTTTATTGATGGATATGTATCAGGGGATATTCCCGATTATCAGATATCTGCTCTGCTTATGGCAATCTACTTTCAGGGTATGAACGAGCAGGAAACTACAGACCTTACCATGGCTATGGTTGATTCCGGTGACAAGGTAGACCTTTCTGCTATCAAAGGGATTAAAGTAGATAAGCATTCCACTGGCGGTGTTGCAGATACAGCCACTTTAATTGTAGGTCCACTGGTAGCCGCTGCAGGTGGTTTGGTTGCCAAGATGTCAGGACGGGGTCTGGGTCATACCGGAGGTACACTTGATAAGCTTGAATCAATTCCAGGATTAAATATCTCCCAGACAATGGAGAGATTTGCAGAAATAGTTAATACCTGTGGTGTTTCTGTAATAGGGCAGACTTGCAACCTTGTTCCGGCAGACAAAAAACTCTATGCCCTCAGGGATGTAACTGGAACTATTGATAATGTTTCTCTAATTGCAGGCAGTGTGATGAGTAAGAAACTTGCATCCGGAAGCGATAAGATAGTTCTGGATGTAAAAACCGGTAGCGGTGCCTTTATGAAAGATGTTGAAGGAGCTGTAGAGCTGGCCAGGATGATGGTGGACATAGGAACATTGGCTGGAAAGGAAACCCTTGCTCTGGTTACGGATATGAATCAGCCTCTTGGGAATGCTGTTGGAAATGCTCTTGAAGTAAAAGAAGCAATTGAAATCCTGGCAGGTCAGCATGAAGGAGATTTAAAGGTAGTATCCTGTGCTCTCGCTTCCAGGATGCTTGTACTTGGTGAAATCTTCTCTACTGAAGATGAGGCAATGGACAAGATAAATCAGGTAATAGAAAACGGCGAAGCCCTAAAGCGATTCGGTCAGATGATTGAGATGCAGGAGGGTGATCCTGAAGTTGTAAATAATACTGGTCTTCTTCCTGCTGCGATGAGTATTATAGAGGTAAAGGCGGATAAAGATGGTATTATCCAATCCATGAAAACGGAAGATATGGGCATGGTCGCTCTACTTTTGGGTGCAGGACGTACTAAAAAGACGGATATTGTAGATCCAGCTGTAGGTTACTGGTTGAAAAAGAGGATTGGAGATTCTGTAAGGAAAGGGGATGTTTTAGCCGATTTTCATGTTAATGACCGAAAAAATCTGGATGAATCTATAGAACTCTTTAAAAAATCAATAATAATTGGAAATAATCCGGGTAATAAGATAAATTTAATATATGATACAATAAGTTAGATAAAGAACGGCTGGTCGCCAACAAGTTGGCTGCTCGCCAATGAGTCGTACCGGAAGGACGAAGTCCTGAGGAACGATCTCAGCAACCTAGGAGGAGAATATGAAATTATCAAAGACAGTTCAGTTTGTACTGACTTTTCTAATATTGTCTGTAGTAGCAGGACCCTTATTTGCGTTTGGAAATAAGGAGGTACCTGATGTTCCTCCGATAACTTCCGGAACCCAGTATCTTTCTCCTGACTCAAATGGTGTCCAGGATACAGCTACCCTTTCATTTTCGGTAAAAGTGTATGTAAAAAGTGATGAAGGGTATGTGCCTGAATATGGTCTGCAGATTCTTGATTCTGCCGGGAATGTAATGAAAGAGGTAGTAGAAACCGAAGAAAGGGATATCGGGTGGTTAGCATCAATTTTTCGGGGTTACAAAGAGTTTTCCCTGGAGAGAAGCATCTCCTGGGATGGAACTAATCAGAATGGCGATACGGTTTCCGACGGTATCTACAAAGTAAAACTGTGGGTTGTAGATTCCTCGGATAACAGGAAGGATATAGATGTTGATGATTTTGTAGTAGATGTCCGGAAGCCGGAAGCTATTATAGTTAAACCTTCAGCTCTTATTTTCTCTCCGAACGGGGATGATTCCATGGACAGTCTTGAGATCAGTCATACTCAGGCAACAGAGGAAGTACTCTGGGAAGCTGTTATTCTGGATGATAGTGATAATACTGTTAAATCATTTTCCTGGGAGAATAGAGCCCCTGGTAAGGCAGTATGGGATGGTTTGGATGATTCAGGAGTACCAGTATCAGCTGGAACCTATTCCTATTCTCTTTCATCGAAAGATGAAGCTGGTAATGAATCGGACCCCATTGCACTGGAAGGGATTGTTTTAGATTTAACTCTTACACCAATTGCCATTTTAATAGATAATCCTGCTATCTCACCTGATGGCAATGGAGTGAAAGATTCCATGACAGTTTATCTGGATTTGTATGAAAAAGAGGGGATAGACTTCTGGGAATGGCAGATACGTCATGAAAACTCAACTGTTTACTGGCAGGTATCCGGGGATGGAGCAGTTCCTGAAGAAGTTGATTTTGATGGTACTGATTCTGAGGGTGCCCCTATGCCTGAAGGGAATTACAGTTTCATTTGTAAGGTTTATTACGAAAATGGAAACAGACCCACAGCACTTGAATCTTTTGTAATCGATGTGACTGCCCCGGAAATATCAGTATCTGTTACTAATCCGGTATTCTCACCAAACGGAGACGGTCTTAAAGATCAGGTAGAAATTCGCTTTAAATCTGATGGAAAAGTTACCTGGGAAGGAAGTATTCTGGATAACCAGGGAGGGGAGATAGTCTCAACCAGTTCTGATGTAACAACATCTCTTATAGTATGGGATGGAACGTATTTAGACGGAGTATCAGCCCCGGATGGAATTTATTCAGTAGTTGCAGTATTTACAGATCCAGCCGGGAACAGTACCTTAATTGATCCAACAACTCTGACAGTCAGCAGAGCGACCGTTAAGCTTACTCTAAAAACCGTAAAAGGTTTTTCGCCTGACGGCGATGGAGCAAGTGATGATCTGATTGTTCTTGTGGATTCCAGTCAGTATGACATTTTAGAAAGCTGGAAACTTGATGTTCTTGATACAGATGGAAATATTGTAAGAGATATCCGGGGATTTGATATTCTTCCACCGGAAATTATCTGGGATGGAACTGCTGTTAGTGAAGATGGAAAAATCAGGGCGGCAGAAGAGGGCAGCTATAGAGTAAGACTTTCTGCAAATTATCAAAAAGGTGACAGAGTAGAAGCAGTCTCAGACATCTTCGTTCTTGATATTACGCCTCCAAAAATCCTTATTGATGTAACGTCCAATCCTTTTGCAACCAGCGATGAGGGTATTGAAGGTGAGGTTTATGTAACTCTTAAGGTTTTAGATAATACTGAAATCAGTTATTGGTCCATGGACATTCTTAATACAGATGGAGATATTCTAAGAAGTTATTCCGGTGAGGGTGATCCGTCCGGAGATATAATCTGGAATAGCGCTGAATCCAATGGTGGTGTCGCTATTTCACTTGATAACCCTGATTTCGTTCTAAAGCTTACAGTTATTGATACCGGTGGTAATGAGTCTGTTTTCGAAAAAGCTATACCATTAGACATACTCCTTGTAATAAAGGATGGTAAAAAATACCTCTCCTTACCAAATATTATTTTTGGTGCCTATCAATATGCACTCGATTCTGCCGGAGTCGGTCAGCTTTCGGGAAACAATGCTTCTCTGGA
>SDBV01004162.1_pt1 | contig 20951 bp, 27 predicted proteins | sample 2277081 | NCBI WGS metagenome assembly SDBV01 (sample SAMN10402039, study PRJNA504765) | marine sediment metagenome | isolation source: marine sediment core GS10_PC15, 223 cmbsf | place: Arctic Ocean: Southern Knipovich Ridge | collected 2010 | reverse complement strand
CCTCATGAAGAAATTGGTTTTGTAGTAAGAACTTTAGGTGCAGTTTAATATTTCTACTTACAGACCCAAAAGAATTTGTTGTATTTGGTTTAGTTTTACGTTTACTTCTCCAAATTGTATTCTTTGTTGTTCTTGTGTTTCGTAATTTCCAAGTTGTGCTACAACCTTACGAATTGTCTGTATTGCTACTGTAACCTCATTTCTTAATTCTGTTCTATTTGGTATAGGGTCTGCTTGGGGCTGTAATACTTGGGGCTGTACTGCTTGGGGTTGTACTACTTGATTGTTATCTACAGGAGTCGTTGTTGGTGTTGTCTGTGGAGGAGACATAACAACTTGTGCATATTTATTCAAATTAAAATAGTTATAAAACACAGCTTACTCCTTAAAACATACTTACTTTTCTATGTTAACCACCTATTACCTTCATTCAACTTGAGCTTTCGGGAACCTGTTAGAAGCATAGTCTAGCCAAGCTGCCCTTATTTTTGTAATTCCACCCAAAGCAGAAAAACGATCTATCCCTTTAGAAGTTAATGTTTTAAATATTCTTTGCAGAAGACCATCAACAATAGAAATAAAAGGTTTTCTAGCCTTTTTGGCTGTATAATAATATCCAGAAACAAGTGATGGTACTTCTTGTGGACTAGTATAATATCTTACAATTTCTTGAGCTTTTCTAAAACCAGTTAACTTGCTTTCCCCTTGTAACAGAGACTCTTGAAAAGCTCCCATCGGGTCTTTTTGTGTAGTAAAAACGTGCTCTATTTCATGACGGATAACTTCATATAAATCCCAATAAAGATTTTGGTAATTACTAGGTTCTATTTTTGTTGGAGTATCAATAGTCACCCCAACAATGTCTAACTGTGGGTAATAAGAAGCATTTGTAGCAAAACTGATCCCTTCCTTAACATTAATAACAACACTTACAATGCCAATTCCTGGAACTCCATCTACTTTCACTTCAAAAACTTGTTCTCTATTTTTAACTTTTTGAAAAATTTCTCTAACAATTTGAGTTGTTAATTTTTCGGTGTAAGAGATGGCTAATTTTGTGATTTTCGAGTACCAGTTCATACATTTTTTTCAAAAAAAGAGAAGAATATCCTTTTTAAAAGCAGGTGCAAAAAACTTGTAGTAATATAAAGACATGTTATCAAAACAAAAAAGACATCCTATGGACAAGCGTAATTGTCTAGAAATAGGCAATAAAGCAGAACTTCTACTAATATTATCACTTTATCAGCGTGGACACAAGATATACAAAGCTACAGATAAACAAGATAAATACAAACACATTGATATATTTGTAACTTTTTCTGGTACAAACGACGAAACCACAATACAAGTGAAATCAAAAGGAAAAACACCAGAACATCTTGTCTGTTTACAAATTAGAGGGTTTAGAGAAGGGTTGAAAGGTTCTTTGTTCGGGAGTAAAGCAGAATGGTTTGCAATAGAACGTCAAGATTGTTTTGTCTTAATAAAAACTAAACTATTACAAGAATTCGTGAAGAAATCTAAGTATAAAGATTTTACACACGATAAAGAAGAAGCTCAAACAACAAAAAAGATTTATGTAAGACCAACAAAAGGTGGAGAAGATCACCTAGTCTATGTATCTGTAAATGAAATGAAAACTTCTTTGTCACATCAAATTGTAAAAAAAGTAGATCAACAATTTGGAATTGAGTTAAAATAATCAAAAATCTATAAACTTATTAGTTCTTGTATCTGCTAGATTTACACTTTTATTAACAATATTTTCTTCTTTTATATCTTGCTTGTTTTTCATAGTTTTCACAATACTTGTCAAAAGTGTATTAATATATCCAAATATCATATCTTTACTATTTAGCCCATTTGCATACATACTGTTAGTTTCTGTGTTTAAAAAAAGGTGTTTTTCTGGGTTAGAACTTACATAAAGATTGTATGGATATGTATAAATACTAACAGAGAACAAACCTATATCTAAAATAATTTTATCTCTTTCTTCCTTTGTAAGTTTTTCCACCCATTCTGTTATAACACTTCCTATATCTTCAAAAGAGACAACAATTGGTTTAGAATTTATATCATGTTCCATGGTAATACAATAACCCTAAAAACAATCACTTTTATGAAAATTAAGCCCAGGTTATTCTAGTATCAGGCATATTTGATTTACGTATATATTGAATTATCTGTTTGAGCATGTCTAAATATCTCTTAATTTGTTCTTCTGATCTACCTTGTACATATACATTAAAACCATCAGGAGTATCATTCTCTTCAGGAGGAGTCACAAATCCTTCATTTTCGCTTGCATCCTGTATTGCTTCTCCAAAATCTCTCACATTGGTTTGTTTGTCTTTGGAAGTATATGGCTGTATAAGATAATCATTATTTTCTATTTCACTGATAGCAGATTCTAAACTGTCTATATCCACTTGTCCAGAATAATCTACATTAAGGTTTGCTCCATAATCTTGTAACATTTTTAATAGTGCAAATCCATTACTGTTTGATACGTTTATAGATGGAGCTTCTTCATATTCCAAAGTGTTGTTCCTAACAACATCTATGCGTGCTGTCCGTAAAGGGTTTCCTTCTGTATCAGAACGAGATTTAGAAAAGTTAATTTCTGTTAATTTTAATTCAACGTCAACCTTGTGTTTATTATAGGCGTTAATAGCAGATTCAATTACATTTGGAGTTATTTGACTATCCTGCAGATACCAATTTATTCTTGTACCGGCTTCTGTATCCAGACCATCCATATCTACATCACCCAACTGAAAATCAAATTTTTCAGTAAAACTATTTTTAATCAAGAAAGAACCAAGATTATAGGCTATGTCGTAAACGGACATTGGAGCCGCTATTTTGTCACTATCAGTAACAGAAAAAGTGATAGATGCAAATTTTTCTTGTTTGTACCAGTTCATTACTCTTCCCACGGAGCTTTTGAAGATAAAATCTTAGGAATAGTTGCATCATAATCAAACCTGTCTATTGCAGATTGTACAACTTCATCTGGTACTTCATGTACATTTCTCCCCTTCAAGAAATCAAAGTTCCATTTCCCTTCTTTTGTATATAATTCAGGAGACCAATTAGGCTGAGCAAACTCAACTTCGTACCCGTATTCTTGAGCCATTTTAACATAATTTTTCATTTCAAATAATTGTACATTCACATTATCAATTACGATAGGCGATATCCCCTTCTGCATCGCCTCCCTGGTCCTCTCCTGGTTCCACAGGTGGGCTTCTGGGAGACGTTCTTGTTCAAACTGGTATTTACCATCTTTCATCCAAAAATGGTCTGTAGAGAGAATTACGCCATCACCAACCAACTGTTTGGCAAGAGAACTTTTTCCCGCACCCGCGACACCCCTCATCAAAGTTATCTTCTTCTCTGTTTGTGATATTTTATACCAGTTCACGTTTCAATTCTTCCATTTTAGCTTTTGGAAATCGTTTGTCAGCATAAGTTAAATATTCTACTCTCATACGGTCAGCTATAGATTTCGCAGTTTCGAAATCAAGCCCTTTATCTAACCAAATTTGTACAAGAGAACGCAACAGATCTTCTAACGAATCAGCGAATGTTCTATGTGATTTCTTTGCCCAATAGTATAATCCAACTACATATGCTTCTTTTTCACTTTTAGACAGCCAATAATTAATTATATCGTTTGCATCGTTTGACTTCCCATAATTTGCTGAAGAAACACCTTCCTCTATAGGTTGTAATATATGTTCTAGTTCATGTCTAAATATATATTTCAATTTATAAGATAAATCTTGCAAAAGACGTGTCGGTATATGTATTTCTGGAGTAAAAACACTAATTAATATATTTTTATTTCCTTGAACATTTGCATTTATAGCTATATATTCTGCTTTTTGCTCATCATAAAAATCTTTTGCAACAACTACAAGTGAAATTCTATCAACAATTGGTATTTGATGATCTTCTTTCTCCCAAAATTTGACATTTCCAGATGTTATATTCCCAGCTTTTATATATTCAAATAACATCTTTGATAGTTTTGCCGTATAAAGTTCTAGTTTATTAACTTTAGATATTTTATACCAATTCACGTTTGAATCCTATACTTATCTAATCTAGTAATTATACGACGAATTTGTTTTCCCCAACCTTTTCTCTGATAATCTGTAAGTTGGTCTCCTATTTCTCTTGCAGACCATGGCAAACGATAAGTATATTTTTTATTATTTATATAAAGTGTCATATCTCCATAACTATTTGCTGATTCAACAAATACATTTAATCCTGGTTTACTTTTTTGGGGTTCTATTTTTTCAGGTATAGTTGATTCATTTTGTGGGACATAAGGAACTGGATCATACTCTTTTTTCTTTGGGTTTGGATCTCCAAAAAGATTTAACTGTTGAGACACAAGATGTTTGTACCAGGACATAGATATTATTACTACAACTTAACAAAATCCCCTTTAATTTAGAAGGAATAGTTAAATTAGAGGTGATATTTTGCTTTTCTCTTTTTCTTCTAACAACTCTTTTTCTTTGATAAGATCAGGAATCACTTGTCTTAGATACAACAATCTTTCTTTATCTTTATATCTTTCTTTTTCTTCATCACTTTCTAGACTGAAAAGTATTTTAAATAGACCTATACCATGGTAAAGACAAGAATCTTCTTGTTTTTCCCAGTATTTTTCGCCTTTTTTCTTGATATAAAAACAAGTTTCCCATTTGGGTATATTTGCCCAGGGATCACTGGAATTTAAGTTGCAACGAGAATAAACAATACCTTTTAGTCTAGAATGTGTTTTAGGGTAAAAAGCATCGAATTCCTTACCACTTATTTTAGCTTTCTTATGTATTCCATCATATATTCTCATTATAATTCTCCAGAAATAACTACAAAAGAATACCATCTTTATCATTCACAAGATTAAATTATTTTATCTTGTTGGTCCCAAAACTTTTCTGCATTCATCATGGCTTGATATATTCTTTTTGCCCCTACAGGATTTGCACTATGAACTTTCCAATCAAGTTTTTTTATTGTTCCTTCATAAGCTCCCTGTTCTACAAAACTTGCAACATCATAACCTGTTCCTGCTCCTTCTCCAAGATCGTGGTCTAGAGAGATATATGATACGTTCCCTTCTGATATTCTTTGTATTGCTTCTTGTGAAGTTCTAACCCATTCTTCATCCCCGCTAGCACCAAAATTAGCTCGAATGATTGGATCTGTAGGGTCTCTAACATCGTCTAACCAAAGCCTTATTTGTTGTGATGTTTTGTACCAGTTCATTTGAGCTTCTTATTTAATGATGGAAATTTACGTGCAAATTTGTACCAATTATATCCAGAATTACTATATTTTGTTAAAAGTAGATATAATAATTTTTGTGCATATTCATATTTTTTCTCTAAAGAATCTGACCAATTCATCCCTCTCATTGAATATGTGCCTGTTTCTATTTTTCCTTGTTTTGATTCAACCCAATCTTTAACTTGCTCTAAAAAGCTTCCAGGAGCATTTCCATATACCTGATTTTCTACCATGGCAATAGATTTATTTTTTGAGCTTGAAAATCTTCTAATTAAAACTCTTGCAAGAGGTTCTTCTATATCTTCATCTTCTTTCTTAGTTAGATATGCAATTAATCCACCTTCTTCAACTTCACAAAAAATTTCATCTCGTCTGGTTCCGGTGCTTATGTTCATGCAAGATGTCCAATCTCGGCCTGTTGACATTTTAGCTACATCATGTGGATTTTGAGAGATAACAATAACTAAATTAGAAGTATTTTTAATTTTTCTGTATTCTGAACCCATAAAAATACTAGTAAGTTCATTATACTTTCTATTTATTTCTGGTAATTTCGATTCATCATTTGACTTGAGTTCAGTTTTATGAAGATTACGTAATAGTTTACCTATTTTTGCTGTGCGGCCACCTTTTTCTGCATAACCGCGACGATAATTTTCTTTACTGACTTCCCACCCTAAAGAAGTAAGAAATTCTATTACTTCTTCATCTCTTATATCAGGAGAAGATATATTTTTTAGAAAAGGTATAAATACTCGTTCTTCTTCGTCAAACCAATTACTGAACGGTCTTGGATTTTGTTCTCCAAGTTCTTCAATTTCAGGAATTAAATTTTCATAGTCACTTCTATGTTCTTCGTAACAAGATTCACACAAACTTCCTATATCTTCCATATAATGCATTTCATCAGGATAATCAGCCCTACCACACTCACTACATAAGTCAACATCTCCTTTTTCAACACATTCCCCACATGCATAGTCATCATCAGACCATATAGTACGATGAGTTTTTGTTGGATCAAATATATGTTTTTTACAAAATTCACATTGAGGGATATCGTCTAAACAATCTTCACAAAATGGTACAAGTACTTGTATGTAAAAATATCCACGAGAATGAGCAATTTTGTCTATTTCTGAAAATAGTGTTTCAGGAGTATCTTTTATTATATCAAGTTGTCTGAGAACATAAGGAGTAATTATTTCTCCCTGTATTATCCGTTCTGTCAACCCCAACACATAACTATATGGTTTCGAAGTAGATTTTCTATATTTTAAATATTCTAATAGATTAGGAGAATTATTAATGGTTTCTACTACTTTTTTGGTTACTTCTACTGAAATCTGGGTTTCTGTTACATTTTTATTTTCTGGATTTTGATAATCAATTTCACATTGTTTTAGTACATTAGATAAATTAATAAGTTCTTGTTTTATCACATTAGCATTTAACAAATGCATTGGATATAAATATTTTCTTTTAATACCAGGGACATCTCCCCATTCAACTATATCTTCTTCAGCTATTTCTTCTCCACATCCACCGCATTTATAATAATTTGTTTTTCCATCTGATCGAATTGGATCTGCTTTTTGTTGTACTTCCCTGGAAGGTTTATCCCATGGATAAAATAACATTCTTTGTTGTGATGTTTTATACCAGTTCATTTGAGGCCTAAATTTCTCCCATCTCAACATCGTCAGTTTTTCCACCTATATGCTTCCACCTGTCAATCTCTGTGAATCCCTTTTCTCCAGGTTTAGGTACAGCCTTCTCTCCAACAGTTTCTTCAGTTAATCTTGTTAAAATTTCAACACTATCTCTCATACTTTTCTTATTAGTAAATAGCTGTTTAACTGAATTATTATACATTTTTTCTGCAAGTTTTTTCTGTGTTTCATCTCGTTTATCAGCAGCTTTATCATCAATTTGAGATTGACGTAAAAATGCTTCTAACATTGATTCTTTTTTGTTTGTCATTTTATAGATTTTAAATCAAAATAACTTGCTGTAGTAGGTTCTACTTCTACAACAGGAACTTTTTCAGTTTTTTCTGGCACTAATGAAGCGTCTTGTATCGCTTTACGTATAGCATTAAATAATCTGTTAAACTCAACAGCAAGTTCAACATTACCTAAAGTCCCTGAATTACCAAATAAACGACTGTTAATCATACCATCTTGAAAGATATCATCATTATACTTTTTTATAAAACCATAAGAGTCTTGTAAAAAGTTTTTAAAAGACCTAACCAGTTCCAAACCATCAGGTCCACGTAAAGCATCTAAAGAAAACTGCCCTGGTTCCATACCAGCAACAGTTGCATTTATATTTTCTAATCCTGAACGTACAGAATTTAAATGGTTAATTTCCCAAGTTAAGTTTTTCTTGACCATAGTTTTTTGTTTTTGCCATGCATCTACGCTCCTGTAAGCAGGAGCCTTCATGGGATATCCTCTTGGAATTGCTATTTCAATATCTTCTCGTAGAGGTTCAATTGTTGGTTCGCGTACAGGAGGAAGATCTTCAAATATCCTTTGCTCTCTTTCTTCCTGTTTCTCTTCTCTTTTTTCATATTTTTGTTTAATTGCTTCTGTCTCTTGTTGTAAAAGTGAACGTATTGCTGGTTCAATTTTTGTAAATAACGATGGTTCAATTTGAAGATTTCCAGCATTAAGATCTTCTTCTAGTTTTTTCATATTCTCTTGATATAAAAACATGACAGTAGATATGGCATCTTCTGGACTTATACCCCCATCAATGAGCTTCTGTCTAAGAAAAGACTGATAATCTCCATAAGATTCAAGACTAAAATGAGGACCTGACTGATCTGCTTCTATAGAACTTAATTGGCCTTTAATCTGTTCTAGTCTACTATCAACAAATCTAAGACATCTTTGAGATCTAAGAGGGATAGTTACAAGACCAATACTTCTATCCATCTTATCTATTTTTGAGTTCCACTGACGAATAGCATTTTTTGCTCTGTTCTTTGTCTCTTCTCTATCCTTGTCAGCAGATTGCCTGATAACATCTGCAAATTGATTATAACTCTTCTTAACTAATTCACCTGTATCAATATCAATCAAAAAGAATGTACCATCTTTTGTCTTAGTAGGTTTTTCGTAATGAAGAAAATAATATTTATGACCATCGCCAATATCTACAATGTGTTTAGGTGTTGGGAAATATGCTTTAGGCATAAAAATACCTTCTACTCCTGCTCCTACAGACTTTAATGCATCTTTTATCTTTTTTATCCCAAGAGCAGGTAGTTGTCTATTTAAATCATGTAAAAAAATAAGTCCTTCTTGCCTCATATTCTCTGAAAGTTCCTGTGGAGGTGGAGGAACTGGCATTGCAATTTTTAATAAATTAAAATATGCTTTCATAAAATTCTTTCTAATTTGTTATTTTTCTAATACTATTCTCATTATAAGCAGCAGCGAACCCTTTACCTTTAGGCCCTTTTACTTTTATAAAATAATAATATTCATCTCCAACTTGCATTCTATACCAATATTTACCCTTAATAAAGCCACCATTTATAAAATAAAAACGGTACGTTTGACCAGGTACAGGATATTCAACAGTAGAAGACATACTTTATATTTACAAAAAAATAAAGTATATCCTTGGTGAAAATTAGAAATGGATTAGATTTGTTTGTGGATTTACGTTATATCGGTTCGTTTGTTTTTAGGCAGGATTTCGTTGGTCCCATACGCGCTTGTAACTTTAAGACGGTACACTATCCCCCCAGCTGTAAAAGTCTCATCTTTGTTAATCATAGCAATCGTTAATGCTAGTCCACCACCTGCTTTAAGTATTGCTTTAAGTTTTTCATTAACTGGAGTTTCCATCAGTATTTGTTTTCCTTTTTTAAAAAATTATTCACAGAACTTTGCCCAGTCTTGCTTCTTTTTGTCCCATTCTTCTTGATTTCCACCACTACAGGTAGGACATTTTGCACTAACAGATTCATCTCTAGCATACCAATATTGAACTATTTTCTTACCTTTACAAGTAATACAAACTTGTGTTTGTATTGGTTCTCCAATTTTTGTTTTGTAATCTATAGGCTCTATAATCCTAGTTGCACCATTCCCTCCAACTTCTATAAGAAGACCTTCTTTAGGAACAGAAAACAACTTGCGACCTAGTGACACACCATAGGAATTACTAAAAGTTTCTATTACTATATGATTCTTGTACTTGTAACCTGCTGTCATAATATTTTCTCCTTTAATACACATAATACTTTATCTAAAGTATGCCACAGAGGGCTAGGTAGATTATTTAAGTTATACCAATCCCAAGAACCGCATTTATGTGGTTCCATAAGTCTAGCTTCTCCTTCAAATTCTCTAGCTAAATAGAATAACGTTACATAATGTTGGTTCTCTTCTGGAAATGGATTATTTTGCCAATCTATCTTCTCTAATTCGCCAATAATATCTATATCTGTTTCTTCTTTAATCTCTCTTACAGCAGTATCTTCTAATTCTTCAAGATAATCTGGTTTACCGCAACACCAGAATTCAATGTGTTTTGTCTTTTTCCTAAAAGTATTTTATTTCCTTTTAATAAGATAACTGCTACTCCAACACGAACTATAGGGTCCATCTATTTCTCCTTGAAAATATAATGAAACCCTACCACGTCTCGCATACACATAATTAAAATAACTTTAAAAATCTTTTATGGAAATCTACATTAATACTCCTGCACTCGTCAAGAAAATCTGGATGTGTTTGAGCCCTAGAAGCTGTTTCTTCTATTTCACCTTCTTCGTTACACATGGGAACTGGATGTTTGTAACCAAAAAACTTACTACTCCATGGTTTATAAATAATAACTTTTCTGTTTAATAACATGCTCCAATAAGCTCCATGATATGAATTTGTAACTACTACTTCTCCAGAAGATATTAGACTAAGAGCTTCTTCAATTTTTACATTATTATCACATAGAGGAAAAGGTAAATTTAGTCTTCTGTGTCTCTTCCTGTGACTGTAACAAACAAATTTATTTGTTATTGGTTTCTCCCTATATTCATCAAACAACTTATTCATACAAGAAGCACAAGGAACATATTCTACTACGGGAAGATTGATTCCAAAATCTCTTGTTCCTAATAAATCAAACTTTTCTAAGTCTAAAAACTCGTAACCTTTTTCGTCTAGAGACAATACTTTGTGCCTATTATGACCAACACCCCACCCAACCAGAGGTTGGTCCTTCTTTTTCTCACCAGCAAATATCATGGCTTTATAATGGTCTCTATGCAATAACCCACCACCACCAAATACTACAGGCCCATCTGAATGTTCAGGGTGAAAAGTCCCAGAATGGAAAACTTTTACTTCAAATGGAGAAGAAAAATAAGCAAAAGGATGACAATGTACATCTCCTACATTTGTAGATAAACAATAATAGTTATAAAGGAACATGTATTCTCTCCATTATATTCTTTGCTTCTGATATTACAGAATCTGGAGAAGTATCTGTTAATATTTTTAAAAATGAATTACCAGTTTTACCATTATAAATATCATAATCACTCGCACTACTAAGTTTTATAATTAAAGTTGGTTTATTTAGAAAAACAGAAAGAAAACCAATTCCTGTTGTCGTTGCTATAGTTAATTTAGCACTTCTAATAAAGTTTATAGCAGGCTCAATATCTCGATCTGATATACAATATTCCCAAGATTTGTATTCAACATCTAAATCAGAAAAACTATATTCTTTAACTCCAATTGAACCTATCTTGTACCCTGATTCATGAAGTTTCTCTACTATCTCATACCATTTATCATAATTACGATGAGGCCCCCTCAACCTGTAACGAGGAACTATGGCTATGTCAATAGGATAAGTTTCAGGCCTTCTAAGTTCTGGAATAAAAGTAGGAAGAGGATCTAGACTATGAAACCTTTCGAAATCTATAAAAGGAAGCATAAAATTATAGTCTTTGTAAACTTTATATCTTTTTTTGATGCCTTCTTCTAAAGAAACAACTTTTTTTAAATAATAATACTCAAATGAACGAGATTTTGTCATATCTCCTTCAATAGTTTTGTTTGGTAGTTCTATTTCTTCCCAATCATAAAAATAGTCACAACCTGGAAATAAACACTCTTGACCCATCTTACATGCAATAACCTTTTTCTTGTGCTCAAGACTATAAATGAAATGGATATAAGAACCTATAAGATGACCAAGTTCTCCATGAAAAGGTAAAATAAATAAGGGAGTATCAAAGTCTTTATAAATTTCAGAAAAATGATTGTGAAGAAGAAGTTTTATCTGTTCTCTCGTCATAAAAACACCTTATCTACTAAAGTCAATTATATATGGATTAGAAAAAGCCCTATCAAGTGCCTCTTCTGCTCTCTTCTTAATGTAATCCTTCCTATGTTGAGAAACTCGACCTATAATTTGCATTGAGACTGTATGTGTTGATCCTTCATATCTTCCAATGGCTACAAGTTCTTCTTTTCTTCTTCTTTCTAGATATCCACTCCAATGGAAACGCATAATTGTTTACAGGTTTTGTGTGAACATTAAAACCAGTATCCATAACCCACAATACATTACCTTCTCTTTCCCTCCCTCTTGCTCCATGGCCTATAGTTGAATAGTGAGCACCAGGTTCTTCAGTAATAGGTAAAGCAAGTTTTGTTAGTACATACCAGTTCATGGTATATGTATACTACGAAATGAAAGAAAAGCCTTGTTTCGAGACCAACTCTACTGAACAAATATAAAAAAGAATTCTTTATTTATAAAGCAAGAAAGCGTTTTGTATAAATTATTTATAAATTCTTTTGAGCACATAGAAGCACAGTCTACAAAAATAGCATCTATATCAGAACTAATTGTATAAAGTGGATCTTTTACACTTTTAAAAATAAACCTGTCTTCTATACCACATTTTATCGCTTCTGCCCTATTTATCTGACAAAGTGATTCATTTATACTGAAATAAACAACTTTTTTAAAATACTTTTTAACAGTATCAACAATAGATCTTGTATGCCCAGATTGACGACTTGTTCCCATCTTTATGGTACAAAATTCTTTGGCCCAAGATATAGAATTCATATTTGGATACTTAGAACGATCTTTTTGGCTTTCTCTACTAACTTCAATAAGATATTGAAGAGCAAGACGTGTTTTGTCAAACTTGGTTAGGTTACTCATAGGAACGACTCCTTTCCGCCCTGACTGGGGCGATACACTTGTTATATTAGTTTAACTCAATTCATCTTCAATCGATTTAAGCTCTAACTCGGTTCGAAGCTCAGGACTAATAATAGCATCAAGTCTAGAATTGAGACGCTCTAAATTCTTCTTCTTAGATGAAATTTGAATTTTATTAATTCTTGCCTTAATGTCTTTAATCCATGCAGAAACTACGAAGTTGTTCCAAGAAAAAGCGGGAATATCATTTACTTTAAGACTTTCTGACATTTCATTGTAAGATTTTTCTTTATCTTTCAGGAACGATGCAATACAAATTAATTTTTTAACATCATTTTCTACATGAAGATTGACAACATTGTTTGCACTACCTTCAATGTATGAAAAAGTACAATTCGTAATAGGATGATATTTCTCTGTTTGTGATATCTCTTGTTTTCGTTTATTCACTTCTTTAATCAAGTCAAGAGTTTTTTTGTCTGTTTCTTTAGCCATGACTACTTTCTCCTTAAAAATACCCAAATGACCCATTCGATAACATAAATTTTGAACCACTCTCCAATTGAGCATATAAACCTAAACCAGTAGGTTTAATCCATTTGCCTCCTGTTTTGTGATAAAATGAAACTTGTCCTGTATATTCAGGATTGTATATCGCTTCATTACAACCGTTAAATACTAATTTATCTTTGAATGAAATTCTACTTATGCGATTAATATAGTGAATTTCAGATTTATTTTGATAGTCATAAGATGTAAAATACATCGTCCAAGTATTATCTCCGTCTTCTGTAACCCAATTTTCTCTATAATAGTAATATTGTGGTTTTTTAGATGACTTTTTAGATGGAAGTTTTTTAGCAAATACTTTAACAATTTTACTTCCATTTATAGATTTGCTGTACCTAGTTACAAGCTCTGCATAATCCTCAGATATAGTGTCAGAACTCAAAACTGCAATTGATTTTAAATCATTCAAGAAAACAAAATTCTTACCATCCCAAAATACATATTTTTTACGACAAGAAATTTTACTATAATGTAATGTATGATAATCAAATCTCCCTAAATAAACAAGAATATCTTGTTTTTTTGTAGTGTAAGATGCTCCAGCAATAAGCTCTTTAGACTTAATAACTTTGGACTGAAGCTGTGTATAATTCATAGAATTTTTATAGTCAGAAGAACCTACAGGCAATAAGACTAGTTCTGTCCCGTCCCAAGAGTAAACAAATTTATCCTCCAACCCCTTACCTCTACTACAATCACATTCCTTAAGAATAAACAAAAGGTTGGCTACAGATATCTCAAATTCAAAATCACGAGGATCGTATACACGAATATACTCATTCCTAGCATTCCACCCATAAGATTGTCGAACACCACCAACACCTTTGTTTAGAACAAAACCTTCTGTTGGTGTGTTCTCAAAAATAATATCTTTTATTTTAGAGTCTCGCCAATTATTCCAAGATTTCTCTTTTCTTAAAACACCTTTTGAGTCATAATAAATCACATATGCCAACTTCTTAGTGTAAGTGTCATCTCGTTTCTGAAAACCAACATGAATTTTGTCAGGGATGAATAGCTGCTTGTCTTTCACTTTTCTTCCTCTTTCACTTGGTATCTTTTTATGCGGTCCTTCTATCTGTATTCTACGCAAGAAAACAAACACAAGATTATTATTCTGTCAAAATTTATGCTCCCAGACGATCCTTTGCAGTTTATCACTCCAACAACCACACTTCTTGCCGCCTTTAACTGATTCAACTGCATTTTGAATAACCTGTATTTTTTCTTCTTGGGTATCAACATCTCTAAATTCTATAAAATCTTCAATCCCCATTAAGCGGAATTCATAACATGAACAACAAAGAGAATCAAAATCATCTTGTATATATTCAAGATTATCTTGATTGAACCAGGATAATGGAAGTCTTTCAGATTTTGCTATCTCAATACATTCTGTAACAAGATTAATGTGATCTTGTTCTGAACGAGAATATTTGTCAAATTTTGACATAATAAGGAGTTATTATTCTATGATGAAAATTGGTTCAAATTTGTTATCACCATAAAAAGGTATTTTTAAACTATTTTCTTCAAAAGAGATATCCTCTTCTCCCATCCATCTCCTTAAATCATCAGCAATTGTGTACCCACCAGTATTAGCAATGTTTATAGCAACTTTTTTAGATATTCTAATAGCTTCTTTTATAGAACCAATAAGATAATAATTAAACCAATCATTATAATTTGAATATTTTATACAACTCTGTTGAGATTCATTACTATATTCTTCTGTATCAAAATATGGTGGTGAAGTAAAACAAAAATCAAACATTTTATCCCTGAAAATATTCATACCGACAATGCTATCTTGGTTCATAAAAGAAGCCTCTTTAGTAGAACCAGTAATATCCCTAATAGACTTGTATAGATCACACAAACAAGAATAAGTTTTAAATTCTATGTCTATTCCTGTATAGGAAACCACCTTTTTAGATGCCATAGCCCCCACAAGCCGCCCTCCCCATCCTGCACAGAAGTCTAGAACCATGCTGTTTTCATTACAGTACTTATCATAGATAGCTTTTGCTACAGACGGCATAAAATTGCTAATTGCCTTGTTACCACGATACCCTCTTAGCTTTTTCAATACTTTTTGCCGATCTGGAAAATAACCTGTAGAAATAATTTTCCTAATAATGTCTGACAAATATTTCTTGCTATTAAATATTTCTCTTAATGACATATTACCCTTGGCTTTAGTGTCCCAAAAATGAGGAAAATGTGAAAGAAGAAATTTACTGCCAATATTAGAAAATTTAAAATATTTATCTTCAATAAGATTTTTTGTATTATACTTAAAAATTTGCTGTACATGTTTTTTCCATCTATCTGGTTTCCCTACAAGGTATTCTATACCTCTGTCTTGATAATGAAAAACAAATTTATCAATTTGTAGTTCTTTATTTTCTACAGATAAATGGTTAAAATCTGTGCCTATAGGTTGTGATTTTAACTCTCTAATTGGGACCTTATCTCTTGCATCTTTTCTACTTTCAGCATAAGCGTGATAATCTATCTTATAAGCAAACATAGGAAGTATATGTGGTCTGATAATATCAAAAAATTTATCAATATTCTGTGGTCCAATAAATATACGATATCCCATGTTCCCATCTTTTCTTTCTTTCTCTGTTAATGAAACTTCAATAGCAAACTTTTTACTAAACCAGTTTTTTATATTCATACAACTTTCTTTAGAGAAACTTTCAGTGCAAAAAGTGCAATTTGGTGCTTGTTCTTTAAAAGGTTCACTGTAACCTAAATTTGACTTTCCATCATCCATAAACCAAACAGCTATTGAAAGTGGAGTTAAATATGCTAATACTTCTTCAGATACCTCCTTATCTCCACTTTTATAGAATAAATAGTTACATTCTTCTATATCTGAATTTGGTCGCGTATAAAACCTCCATGTAAGATTTTCTCTTTCACTTCTATGATCAATAGACATGTTACACTGTAGTGATTTTTCATTTGCTATATTTTCAAACTCTTTATACAGCCATAGCAAATAATCTTTTTGTTTCTCTGAATGTCTAACAAGCATTTCGCTATGTCCAGATTTGCTTTCACAAAATCTCTGTGCATCACCCATCATAGTACCATACAATATTGATAATTGTCTATCAGTTAATGGTTTCTCGTTACGTTTTCTTTCTTGATACTTTGGCCCTTTTGCGTTTATTTCATAGAGTTGTCGTAAAAATGTTATATTACCATCAGCCATATCATACAACTTTGCTATTTCTTCTAAAGAAATACCTTTTTCTACATAATGATATACAAAGTCTTCTTTAGAAAGAACAATTTTTCCCTGACAAAGATTACTAAAGAAACCAACAAGATGCTTAGAAATACCTTCCTTCTTTATATCTCGTAAACTTTTTCCAGATAAAATGGCTTCTTTGAATACCCGTAATGTAATATGTTTAATTCTACGATTCCTAGAGCCATTATCAATAACTACGTCAAGATATGATTCTACGTGATCCCATTTAAACTTAGATTGTAATCTCTTTACTTTGGATTTCTTCATCCTTGTTATAGCTTCATCACTTAAAGTTTGTCCTTTTAGTGGCATTGTATTTCTCCTTAATTAAGAATAATATACCGTGTATATCATTCACATTAAGAAGAAATACCAGAATTCCTCTATTTTTGTAACAACAATGAATTTTGTACTAATTGTGCAGGTAGAAATTAATGTAAATACTTAGTAACATCTTATAAATAAAGGAGTTAAGTTTACTGTCCCCCTTTAAAGAGATAACGAAACCACCTACTCCTGCCACCGGGTAAAGTGAACTCGGGAACAACTACTGCCCTAGTTAATCCAACATAAGGTCCGAACTTCTTTTGTTCGTACAGGAGTTTCCACTCTTCTTCGTAGTTCTTTTTTAGAGTCTCCATATTCGCAAAAGCCTTCTGTGCTCCCTCAGGACCGCCGAAGACTTGTTGAGACTCTTGGAACTGTAGGCAGAGCATTAAACGTCTCAGGGCGTCTGTAGCGGCCTTATAGATAACTGCTGGTCCATACCTGGTAGGCAGTGTAGTAAATGTATATCCGCTATGTGGTGGGAATTGATTTATAGTTTGTATAGCATTTTCTAGAAAGCCATTTAAATCTTGATCGCTGAACCACTGAAAATTATAATCAACATTAATAATGTCATAATCTGTCAAATAATCATCGAACAGTATTGTTCCCTTGAAATAATCTATCTCCAAATTTGTTACAACGAGTTGTTTATCTCTATAGACCTTAATTCCTGTACTTTGGTTCCATCTTGGAAAAGTTAGTCGATAGGTCTTATTATCTACTGTTGGTTTAGCTTGTTCGAAGTATACAGGTATATTTTGAGCGCACGCGAGATAGCTTTCAAGTGCTAATCTTAGTAGATAGGCATTTCCAGAGTAGAGCATAGTATTTTCATCTGCATCATCTACTACAACGACTTGTTGGAACTCGCTATGTGGAATTTCATCTACAATGTACCTCCACACAATCATATATTCTCCAGGAGTTTGTGTAGCTGATATCTCCCAGTCATGCACGAAGAATCCTTCAGTTGCTTTCTCTGGGATAGTTGATTTTACTAAAGTGCCTGTTTCTGTTCTAATTGTAAGGTCAATTTCTTCTGGATCTCTTGGATTCCCGTCAAAATCAGTAATCTTGAGCATTAGAGTAGCTATAGTACCTCTTTTAAAGGAGCCTCTATAGCTGGCAACAGATCTTATTCCCTCATCAACGATATCTTCAAACGGTCCTATATGTTCAGTCTTATCGATAGCATCGGCACCGAAGGCTGCAACGATTCTCCAGGTAACGAGATAGACTACATTTGCTTCTGCCGTAAAGGTATATTCAAATTGGCCTGTACCTATCTTATCAGGTATAGTCCATTCTGGAACAGGAAAAGCTTCTGTAGTAGTATTCTTTATAGACAGGCGGATAGAATATGGATCTGTAGGGAGATCTTCTTCTGTATCTAGATCTATAAAAACTCTAATTTCCATTTTTATGTACCTTTTTGATTATATTTCTATTGCGCAAATAAAATTCCTTGTTTTTTATGAAATTTTAGGTGCGTCTAGTCCATTCACATGGTAATCTCATGGCTCCTGTTCTTACTTTAAGTGATTTATCTAATTTTGTAAAACCAGTTGACAATTTCTTTGATGGAGTAAGAACTTCAAATCCAGATCTAATTTTAATAAGTGGATAGCACTTTGAAGAACTTGACGAAGAAGATCCACTTGAAGATGAAGATGATGATGAACTTCTACTTGAAGAAGAAGACGAACGGCTAGAAGAAGAAGATATACTAGATGATGAACTAGATGATGATCTAGATGATGAACTTGAAGAACTTAAACTAGATGAGCTACTTGAACTGCTACTTCTACTAGAAGAACTTGAAGAAGAGCTTGAAGACGAAGAACTCCTAGAAGAAGAACTAGAAGAACTTGAAGACCTACTTGAAGAAGAACTTGAAGAACTTCTAGAAGAAGAACTTGAAAAACTTCTACTAGAAGATGAAGACGATATACTGCTACTAGATGAACTGGAAGAATTAGATGATGAACTTGAGCTACTTGCACTACTACTTGATGAGCTTTTACCAGATGAGGAAGAGCTTAAACTACTAGAAGAACTTGAAGAACTTGTACTACTAGATGAAGAACTTCTTGAAGAACTAGAAGAAGAACTGCTCCTACTTGAGGAACTACTTGCACTACTAGAAGAGGAACTTTTACTTGATGAACTGCTTAAACCACTTGAGGAACTTGATAGGCTACTTGAAGAACTTGACGAAGAACTTGAACTGCTACTTGATGAACTTTTTGAACTACTAGAAGAAGATTCGCTACTACTTGAAGAGCTAGACAAACTACTTTCACTACTACTTGAAGAGCTAGATGAAGAACTAGAAGAACTCTTACTACTACTTGATGAACTTCTTGAACTACTTGAAGAAGATGCACTACTACTTGAAGAAGATGCAATACTAGAAGAGCTACTAGATGAACTAGATCTACTACTTGACGAAGAGCTTTTTGAACCAGATGAACTACTTGCACTAGAAGACGAACTACTACTTGAAGAACTTGCAGAACTAGAAGAAGAGCTTGCAGAACTAGAAGAAGAACTTGCACTAGAAGACGAACTACTACTTGAAGAGCTTGCAGAACTACTTGAACTACTTTCACTACTACTTGAAGAGCTAGATGAAGAACTAGAAGAACTCGCACTACTACTTGATGAACTTCTTGAACTACTTGAAGAACTTGAACTGCTACTTGAAGAACTTGCAGAACTAGAAGATGAGCTACCAGAACTAGAAGAACTACTTACACTAGAAGATGAGCTACTACTTGAAGAGCTTGCAGAACTACTTGAAGAACTTGAACTGCTACTTGATGAGCTACCAGAGCTAGAAGAAGAACTAGAAGAAGAACTTACACTAGAGGAGGAGCTACTACTTGATGAACTTGCAGAACTAGATGAAGAGCTTGCAGAACTAGAAGAAGAACTTGAGCTACTACTTGATGAACTACCAGAGCTAGAAGAAGAACTTGCAGAACTAGAAGAAGAACTTACACTAGAAGAGGAGCTACTACTTGATGAACTTAAAGAGCTTGAAGAACTTAAGCCACTAGATGAGCTACTTGCACTACTGGATGAGCTACTTGAAGATGAACTACTTGCAGAACTAGATGAGCTACTTGGACTACTAGATGAACTACTTCTACTGCTAGATGAAGAACTTGCACTACTTGAAGAACTTGCTTCTTCTGGTGCTAAAACGGCTATTGAAACAGATGGACGAACAACATCAAAAACTTTAGAAAAATCACCAGTCTCTATTAGGTTGCCTGAAACTGAATCAGCAACTTCAGCAGCGGAGAGGGCACGATTCCAGATACCTACGAATAAAATATTACCATTATAATTTCTAGTATCTGAATCTTTATGCCTACCAATGGCGCCAGATTCCCCACCATTAACGATAGAACCTGTTTGTGCTTCAATTTGATTAACATCTAATATACCATTGACATACAGACGCATGTCAGTGCCATTATAGACACCAATTGTACTATGCCACTTACTCTCACTCGGGTGTAGATCAGATTCTAGAGTAACAACACCTGCTCCCGTTCTAACACGGAAAGCTGGGTGATTTATTTTTGCACCAGCTTGAAAAGATAATGCCCAGTCGTCGCTTGTCGCAGTATTGGCCTGGTGAACAATTCTAGCCCAACTAGTACCTGGATTAGCGGTTCTCTGTAATATTACAACAATTGACAGAGCACTCGTAATAATCCCCATATTTGGAATTGCTACGTATTCTGTGTTAGCATTAAATTGTAATGCTGGCCCGTATCGAGTATCTATCCATGACGCGCCGCCTGTCAGTACTCCAATATTACCATGGACTACATCTCTTACTTGCCCGTGCCCCTCCCAAAGTGGCCAACAATATACTAAACCTCTAGCTAGATGGTATTGTCGGTTGACACCAGGCCACCACATCATTGGTTTAGTATTTATAAGCATAATATTTCTTTATTTAAATATGTTATCTATTACAATTATCAAAAAAGGTGGATTTGTCCTTTTTTTCTTTGGAATAAGCCATTGAGTTAGTATAAATAACAACACTTGTCTAGTTGTTATTCTAAACAAGTGTTATTTTAAAAATAATTATTAATTTTTTCAGATTATGCTATAGCCGTTGACCACTTAGCTCTTACATGTGTAGCCCAATTACACCCTGTTGCATCGCTATTTCTACAAATTACTCTAATATGTGCGACCCCTGAAAGATCTACAGATACTGCCC